>Ga0116216_10000013_pt1 | contig 214989 bp, 200 predicted proteins | sample Sb_taG_11_FD_89696 | JGI IMG/M metagenome (GOLD analysis project Ga0116216, IMG submission 89696) | Peat soil microbial communities from Weissenstadt, Germany - Sb_50d_3_AS metaG | ecosystem: Environmental > Terrestrial > Soil > Wetlands > Peat | place: Germany: Weissenstadt | collected... | reverse complement strand
GTGGTTCTTCCACCGCGACAGCCTGGTCGCCTACGCCGTCTACGGCGGGGTCTGCCTGGTCTCACCCGACCCGATCGGCCCGCTCAACGAGCGGACCCACGTCTGGCAGGTCTTCCGCCAGTTCGCCGACAGCCACGGCTGGGGGGTGGCGGTCATGGCCGCGGCCGAGGAGAGCCTCCCGGTCTACCGGGACTCGGGGATGCGCTACCTCTACATCGGCGACGAGGCCGTGGTCGACCTGCCGAGCTTCTCGCTCGCCGGCGGGAAGATGAAGGGTCTCCGCCAGGCCCACAAGCGGATCGAGCGCTACGGCTACACCGTCGCGTTCTACGACCCGGCGACGATGGACCGCTCGCTCATCGAGCCCCTCGTCGAGCTCATGGCCAAGAGCCGGCGGGGCGAGGGCGAGCGCGGCTTCTCGATGATGCTCGGCCGCATGTTCGACCCCCGCGACACCGACCTCCTCCTCACCGTGGTCTACGCCCCGGACGGCCAACCGGCCGCGATGTGCCAGTTCGTCCCCTCCCAGGCCATCTCGGGCTACTCGCTCGACCTCATGCGCCGGGACCCGGCCGAGCACCCGAACGGCCTCATCGACTTCGCGCTGTGCTCGACGATCGAGCACCTCAAGGCGCAGGGCGGGCGGGGCCTCAGCCTCAACTTCGCCGCCATGCGCTCCGTCCTCGAGGGCGAGACGGGCGACGGCGTCACCCAACGGGTCGAACGGTGGGCGCTCCGCCGCATGTCGGGGGTCCTCCAGATCGAGTCGCTCTGGCGCTTCAACGCCAAGTACGAACCGTCGTGGCTCCCCCGCTACATCGTCTACGACTCGGCCGAGCAGTTCGTCCCCGCCGTCGTCACGATCATGCGGGCCGAGTCGCTCACCGAGGTGCCGGTCATCGGCCGGCTGCTCACACCGTCCGGTGCGCGGCGGACGGGTCCCTACGTGCCCGACGCGCTGACCCGGGACGAGGCCTCGGGAGCCCCGTCACCCGGACGCTGAGCCGGCCCGGCTGCCCGCCGCCGGTCGAGGGCGCGGTCGGGCCGGGGGCCGCGTCACCGTCCTGACCTGCACCGGGCCGCGAGAAGGGGCGAACCGGGACGGGCCGCGTACTCGGGCGGGCAAATCGGTGCCAACCTGTGGGCCCGCCGCCCCGATCCGACTTGGAGCGAACCCTGGTGATCAAACGATGGATCTTTGCCGCGCTCGGCGCCGGCGCGCTGGTGCTCAGCGTGGCCGCGCCACTGCCGGCCGGCGCGAGCACGCCCACGTCGCCCAAGTCCCTGGCCAAGGACCTCGTCCCGCCCTCCGTGGCCAAGAAGGCCGGCTTCACCAAGATGCTCGGCAAGGTCACCACGTCTTCGAAGACCGGAGCACCGTCGTGCCCCAATGGCGCACAGGTGGTGTACGAGGACGCCGCGGGAAAGACCGGTGTCGTAGCCGAGGTGCTGGGCTGCACCACGACCAAGGCCGCGGCAGCCCTCGTCCGTCGAGTTCGAACGGGGACCAAGGCGATCTCGGCCGTCCCGCCCAAGCGACTGGGACCGTCTGCGCTGGAGCGCGGGAGCGGTTTCACCTACGCCTTGTACTGGCAGCGCGGTGCCCGGGTGGAGCTGGTGGCGCTCAACACCAACGTGCCGGCGAGCACCAGCTCTTCCACGGCCCCGACGGGCACCCCGCCGCCCATCACCAAGGCGCAGCAGCGGACGCTTTCGACGGTGGCGCTGGCACAGAACGCCCGTATCCCGTAGCCGAGGGGTCGGCGAAGCCGACCGTTCGCCCTCGGCGGCAGGGGGTGTCGCCGGGGCGTCAACTGCGGGAGAACCAGGCACGGTCCCCGACCGCCCAACACCCTGAGGTAGGTAGGCAGGTCGCTCCGGCCACGGCACCACTCGGACCGGGCGCCCGGCTCCAACCGGAGCCTTGCCAGCGCAGCGTGACCACGTGCCCCCTCGTGCGGATGTCTCCGAAAGTGAGCGTGTCGCCGAACGCCCAGCAGGCGCTGCGGCCTCGACAGGCCACCGAGAGCAGCTCCGGATCGCCGGTCGACGCGCTGAGTGGCCACTGCACCCATCGGATGCCGTCCCAGTGCTCCAAGATCCCCGAGGCGCTGTAGGTGTCAACCCCGCGGTACTCCGCCCCTCCGACGGCCCAGCACGATGTCGACGCGGTGCACGTCACGCCGACGAGCACGTCGTACGCCAAAGGTTTGGCGGCGCTCGGAACGATGGACCACTCTCGGCCGTCCCAGTGCTCGATGAGGGTGCTGCCACTCGCCGGCAGGTACTGGCCCGTCGACCCCACCGCCCAACAGTCGTCGGCGGTCACACACGTCACGCTGTGCAACTCGCCGGTGGCGAGCGCAGAGTACTGAACGGCGTGCTGTCGGACGGGGACGTTCGGGCTCGGCACGACGGACCAGCTGACGCCGTCCCAGAGCTCGATCAACGTCGATTGATGCCCGTCCGCCGCTACTTGCGCGCCGACCGCCCAGCACGAGGTCGGCGACAGGCAGGTCACGCCGAAGAGCTCGGACCCTTCGACAGCCGGCCCAGCCACGGTCGTCCATCGACCGCCCCTCTCGGCCAGTAGGAGCTGGCCGAGACGCAGAGGATCGCCGGCTTCCTCGTAGCCGACCGCCCAGCAGCGCTGGCCGCCGACACAGGCGACGCCGCTCAGTATCGGGGTACCGGTGCTCGGGCCGATCAGCTTGAGCGGCGACCACCCCTCGCCGTCGTACTGGGTGGCCAGACCACCGACCACCGCGACACAGTCTGCGGCCGAACCACAGGCCACGGCCCGCAGGCCGGCCGAACGTCCTGATCCCGGCACGCCGAAGGTGGCCCACCGCATGGTGTTCGCCGGAAGGGCGCCGGCACCGCTGACAGAGGCCAAGGACAGGACCGCCGCCGACAAGCCCGCCAGCACCTTCGGTACCCGAGCCATGTGTGCCCAAGACGGCATTCGCCCATCCGATACCCACGAGCCATGTCAGACCGCTGGCTCTGTTCCACCCTGTCCTCTCTAAGGGACGTCTCAGACGGGCCGCGGGTTGTCTCCGGTCCGATGGTCACGAAGCGCCTCGGGCAGCGGCGGCCACCGTCAGGCGGTCCGTCGAAAATTCAGGCTTTCTTCACCGAGACTGCAGACAACGGCCGCGGAACGATCGCGCAACGGTCACGGCGATGCGTCAGGGTGGTCTCGACGTCGCCGGAACCCCGCAGCCGGCGACCGCCCCGAGGAGCGCTCGATGAGACACGCACCGACCAGGATGAACGGCGTCCGCTGTCTGGTGGCGCTCGGCGCCATGACCCTCCTTTTGACCGCCGGCGGCGCGGCCGGCGCCTCGGCCCCGACCGGTTACACCCCGCCACCCATCCAGCACGTCTGGGTCATCGAGCTCGAGAACGAGGGCTACGCCCAGTCCTTCGGGACCCCGTCCAACGACCCCTACCTGGCCACGACCCTCGTGAGCATGGGGGCGCTCCTCAAGAACTACTTCGCCGTCGGGCACAACAGCCTCGACAACTACGTCGCCCAGGTCACCGGGCAGGCGCCCGACCGGGCCACCGACGCCGACTGTCCGGTCTGGACGCCGTTCGAGCCCACCGACAAGGTCCGGCTCCCCTTCGACCAGCAGGTCGGCAACGGGTGCGTCTATCCCGCCTCGATCCCCACCCTCGGCAACCAGCTGACCGGGGCCAGCCTGACCTGGAAGGCCTACCTCCAGGACATGGGCAACGACCCGGCGCGCGACCACACCGTGTCGACGCCCGAGGGACCGGCCTGCGGCCACCCGGCCGTCGGCAAGCCCGACCTCACCGAGGGGGCGGAGCCGCAGGACCAGTTCGCCGACCGTCACGAAGGCTTCATGTACTTCCAGTCGGTGACGGACAACGCCGCCTACTGCGACGCCCACGTCCTGTCGTTCCAGCCGCTCCTGAGCGACCTCTCCTCGGCGGCCACGACGCCCGACTTCTCCTGGATCTCGCCCAACCTCTGCAACGACGGCCACGACGCGCCGTGTGCCAACGGTGACCCCGGTGGGTTCGTCAACATCGACGCCTTCCTGAGCACCTGGGTGCCGATCATCATGGCCTCCCCCGCCTACAAGACCGGGGTGATCATGATCACCTTCGACGAGGGCAACTCGGACAACGCCTGCTGCGGCGAGGTCGAGGGCCGGAGCGACGCCCACCCCAACACCGGCCAGCCCGGGATCGGCGGCCCGGGCGGCGGACGGGTCGGCGCGGTGCTCCTCTCCCCCTACATCACGCCGGGGACGGTGAGCACGGTCGACTACAACCACTACGCCATGTTGAAGAGCATCGAGGACATCTTCGGCCTCTCCCATCTCGGCGACGCGCAGATGCCCCAGGTGCAGTCCTTCGGCTCGGACGTCTACACGAACCCCTGAGGTGTCGTTCGACTTCACGTGAGCCGCGGCCGCTCTCGACGGTGGCGCTGGCGCAGAACGCCCGCCTCCCCTAGCCCGACGGTCGGCGAAAGCGACCGACCGCCGGCCGTCGCGGGCGCCGGCGACGTCAGCCCCGGCTGGCGGACGCGCCCCGGCCCCGCCCTTGCGGGCGGGGCCGGTCGTGCCAACCGGTATCGGTGGGATCAGGCGGGCTGGAGGTCCTTCTCCTCTTCCTTCTCCTCGCCCTTCAGCTCGAGCTCGTCCTCAGGCGACACCTTGGCGGCGTGCCAGAAGCCGAACCCGACCAGGACCGCCATCACCGCGGCCAGGATGAAGCTGGCGATGGCCCCCCAGAAGGCGATCTGGCCGAACTTCCAGAAGCCGTAGGCCTCGAGCAGGAGGCCACGGAGCGTCGTGCCCTGGAAGGACACCCCCTCGAGGGCGGTCAGCTTGGCGTTGGTCGGGTCGGCCCGGGCGGCCGTCGAGATCTGCGAGTACACGCCGTGGTAGGGCATCTCCGAGAGGTGCACGGCGATGAAGTGGTCGGCGTAGGCCTCGGCCTGCGGACCGGACAGCACCTGCTGGCCCGCGTACTGCTCGAGGTACGGGATCATCCCCGGCGTGATCTCGGTGCCCGGCACGGCGTGGGCGAACGCCACCCGCGGCGGGAAGTAGATCTGCTGCTCGGCCAACTGGTTGTGGACGTTGGAGTTGGCGAAGCTGTAGCCCCACATCAAGAGGCCCCCGGCGACGAGCAGGACGAACACCACCACGAGTCCCACGGCGCTCACGAGCACATCGAACATCTTTCTCTGCATGACTCCCTCCCCGGCAGGCTTGTGAACTTTTGCACTACCAACTTCACACGGCGGGCCCATGGTCAGTAGGGCATTTGGTCCCATGCCGAGACGAAGAAAGGCTGCTCAGAGGCAATTAGAGGAATTGGTCCCAACGAGGGCCCCGCCCTCCCGGGCGGGACGTGACCGCCCCCGGCCGTGCCGGGGGGCCGAGGTTCAGCCGTTCCCGGGTCCGCCCGCCGCCTGGATCTGCTGGAGCGGCTCGTTGGTGTCGAGGTAGTCCCGCCAGGTCCTGACGAGGCCCTCCCCGTCGACCTCGACCACGGTCGCGCCGTGGACGACGACCGGGATCCCCCGACCCTGGTCGGAGAACGTGCCGGTGCCCGTCCACTCGAAGACCGCCCAGTCGTCGCCGCCCCGGATGCGGTCGACCCGCTGCTCCCAGTCGGGGAACAGGGCCTCGGTCCCCTCGGCCACCCTGGCGCACGTCGGTGGTCCAGGGGGTCACCGGGTCCATGAACCGCCCGCCGTCGGCGAAGAGGGCCACGAAGGCCTCGGTGTCCGCCTCCTCGAAGCGGCGGGCCCAGGCTGCCCAGTCCACGCCGCCCCTCCCTACCGGGCGAAGAAGAAGAGCGTGGCGTCGTGGGCGAAGTCGACGAGCGGCCCGGGGATGACCCCGAAGACCACGGTCACGGCCACGCAGATCCCGATGGCCACCGTGCTGAGGACGGGAACCCGCACCCGGTCGGCCCCCTCGGCCGGGGTGGCGTCCGCCGGCGAGACCACCTCGACCAGCACCTCGTCGGGCTCGACCACCACGACGCCCCCGGGCCGGCCGGCCGGTTCGGCGGTGATGGTCTCGTCGTCGATCAGGAGCTCGGCGTTGATCCGCTCGACGACGGCGAGCGAGCGGTCGGTGCCCGTCCACAGCGGCACCGGCTCCCGTCGGCCGTCGCCCCCGGCCCCGTTCCCCCCGACCCCGCCGTCGGAGGGGCCGACCGGCAGCGTCGACTCGAGGAAGTCGCCGAGGTCCTCGGTGACGGCCTCAGAACCGGGCCGGGCGGCGGCCGGACGGAGCGGGGTGTACATCAGCACGGCCACCCGCAGGTAGGCGAAGGCGGCGATGGTCGCGGTGACCATGGCCACGACGGCGAGCGGCACCGAGTGGGCGTCGACCGAGGCCGACACCACCTCCAGCTTGGCCAGGAAGCCCGTGGTGAACGGGATGCCGGCCTGGCCGAGCAGGAGCACGGCGAAGGCCAGGGCCAGCCAGGGTTGTCGGCCCGAGAGGCCCCGGTAGCGGGCGATGTCGTGGGCCGCGTCCCCCCGCCGGCCGAGGACGGTCACGACGGCGAAGCTCCCGACGACCATGAAGGAGTAGGTGAGGAGGTAGTAGAGCGAGGCGGCCACGCCCCGCACGGTGGCCGCCTGCAGGCCGAGCAGCACGAAGCCGGCGTGGTTGATCGACGAGTAGGCCAGCACCCGCTTCACGTCGCGCTGGACCACGGCGAGCACCGCCCCGAGGACGAGGGTGAGGAGGGCCAGGAGGTAGATGACCGGCTGCCAGTCGGCCCGCAGGCCGCCGAAGCCCGAGAGGTAGACCCGCAGGAGCGCGGCGAAGCCCCCGGCCTTGGCCACCGCGGCCATGAACCCGGTCACCGGGGAGGGCGAGCCCTGGTAGACGTCGGGCGTCCACATGTGGAACGGCACCGCGGCGATCTTGAAGGCGAAGCCCACGAGGAGGAGGGCCAGGCCGGCGAGGAGCACGCCGTTGGTCACAACCACGTTCTTGGCCAGGAAGTCGGCGATCTGGGTCAGGTTGGTGCTGCCCGTGGCCCCGTAGGTGAGGGCGATGCCGTAGACGAAGATGGCCGAGGAGAACCCGCCCAGGAGGAAGTACTTGAGCGCCGCCTCGCCCGAGGCCGAGCGCCGGTGGTTGAAGGCGGCCAGCACGTACAGGGCGATCGAGAGGATCTCCAAGCCCAAGAAGACGATGACGAGGTCGTTGGCCTCGGCCATGAGCATGGCGCCCGAGGCCGAGACGAGGGCGAGGACGTGGTACTCGCACCCGCCGATCCCCTCCCGGCGCAGGTAGCCGTCGCCGACCATGGCCGAGAGGACCATGGCCGAGGTCACGAGGATCGAGACGAGCACGCTGAAGCCGTCCACCACGAGGGCGTGGTCGATGGCCGTGTAGCCGCCGTGGGACTGCACGTCGGCCCACTGCCACCACGAGAAGCCGAAAGCCGTGGCGGCCACGACGGTCGTGCCGACCGTGGCCACCGTGAGGCGCAGCGGCCGGCGCACGAGCGAGCCGATGCCGAGGATGAGGAGCGCCCCGCCGAGCATCGTGATGACCGGGAGGATCGAGAGCCACCGGATGTACGGGAGCTTGATCTTCCCCGACTGGACCGCGTGGGCCGCGGCGTGGGCGTGGATGGCGGCGGCGAGCAGCAGCACGGCCCTACTTCCCCCCGCTCGCCGCGGCCTCGGCCCCCGCCGTGCCATAGCGGGCCACCGGGGGCTGTGGGCTGTGGGTCACCGCGGCCACCCGGGCCTCGAGCTGGTTCACCGAGGGCGTGATGCGGTCGAGGACCGGCTTCGGGTAGACGCCGAGGAGGACGATCAGGATGAGGAGCGGGGCGATCACCACCCGCTCGGTCCAGCCGAGGTCGCGGACCGCCGCGTTGGCCGGGTCGGGCTTGTGATGGAAGGCCTGCTGGTAGGCCCAGAGCAGGTAGAGGGCGGCGATCACCACGCCGAACGTGGCCACGACGGCCCACCACCGGTGGGTGAGGAACGTGCCCGAGAGGATGAGGAACTCGCTCACGAAGCCGTTCAGGCCGGGCAGCCCGATCGAGGCCATCATGGCCACGGTGAAGGCCGCGGCTAGGAGGGGGGCCGGCGTCTGCAGGCCCCGCAGCTCGTCCACCTGCCACGTGCGCCGGCGCTCGTAGATCCACCCGATGAGGAGGAACAGGGCGGCGGTGATGAGGCCGTGGTTGACCATGAGGAGCACGCCGCCGGACAGGCCCTGGGTGGTGAAGGCGAACGTGCCGAGGGCGATGAAGCCGATCTGGGCGAGCGACGAGTAGGCCACCAGGCGCTTCAGGTCGCGCTGGGCACAGGCCACCACCGCTCCGTAGAGGATGCCGATCACCGCCAGCGTGAGCAGCAGCGGCGCCAGCGTGTGCGAGGCCTGGGGGAAGAGGTTGAGGTCGAAGCGGATGATCCCGTAGGTGCCGAGCTTGGCCAGCACGGCCACGAGGATGACCGAGCCGGCCACCGGGGCCTCGCTGTAGGCGTCGGGCGACCAGGTGTGGAGCGGGAACAGGGGGGCCTTCACGGCGAAGGCCGCGGTGAAGGCGAGGAAGAGGAGCACCCCGGCCGCCCCGGTGAAGTGGGTGTGCATGAGGGCCGGCAGGGCGAACGTGAGGACGTGGGTCTGGCTCTGGTGCAAGAACGCGGTGGCCAGGATGCCGACGAAGAGGAAGGCCGAGCCGAGGAACGTGTACACGAAGAACTTCACCGCGGCGTAGGCCCGGCGGGTGTAGCCCCAGCCCCCGATGAGGAAGTAGGCGGGCACGAGCGTCAGCTCGAAGAAGAGGAAGAAGAGGATGAGGTCGAGCGAGATGAAGCTGCCGAGACAGGCCGCCTCGAGGAGGAGGAGCCAGGCGATGAAGGCCCGGGTGTCGTGGCGGGCCGAGGCCCCGGCGATGGCCAAGGGGAAGAGCACGGTGGTGAGGAGCACGAGGAACACCGAGATCCCGTCCACCCCGACGAACCAGGAGATGCCGAGGTCCTGGGCCCACACGTGGTGCGAGACGAACTGGTAGCCGCCCGTCGTGTGGAGCATGACGGCCACCGCGATGGCCACGCCCAACGTGGCGAGCGAGACGGCGAGGCCGAGGAGCTCGGCCGCCCGCTTGCTGAGGCCGGTGAGGAGGGCCACGACCGCCGCGCCGCCGGCCGGCAGGAGCACGAGGACGGTGAGGAAGGGGAAGTCGTGCTGGCTCACGTCCACCACACCCTGCTCACCATGAAGCCCACGAGGATGGCCAGGCCAAAGGCGATCCCGAGGGCGTAGTTGCGGACGTAGCCCGTCTGCAGGCGCCGCACTCCGGCCCCGGCCAGCCGGACGAGGCCGCCGACGCCGTTGACCGCCCCGTCGATGATGCGCCCGTCGACCACCACGGCCGAGAAGCGGGCGAGCCGCTCGCTCGGGCGGCCGAGGACCGTGTCGTAGAAGTCGTCCCAGTACCAGACGCGCTGGAGGAAGGCCGGCTCGAGGCGCGGCTGGTCGACGCGCACGCGCCAGAGGACCCAGGCCACGTAGATGCCGATGACCGCGGCGGCTGCCTCGATGACGCCGAGGATCCAGAGGGCCTCGTCGGAGAGGTTCGGCTGGTAGAGGGTGTGGGCGAAGACCGGCTGGAGCCAGACCGAAAGGCCCCAGGTGTGGACCCAGGGCAGGTCGAGGAGACCGGCCGTGGCCGCCCCGATGGCCAGCACCACGGCCGGGGCCACCATGACCCACGGCGCCTCGTGCGGGCGGTGGTGGGCCGGCTGGTCGCCCACCGCCTGGGCCCAGCGGTCGTCGCCGGTGAAGGCCAGCACGAAGAGCCGGGTCATGTAGTAGGCGGTGAGCAGCGCGGTGACCAGGCCGATCACGTAGAGGCCCGGCGACTTCGACCACACGTTGGACAGCACGGCGTCCTTGCTCCAGAAGCCCGAGAGCGGCGGCACCCCGGCGATGGCCAGCCAGCCGACGAGGAAGGTGGCGTAGGTCCAGGGCAGGTACTTGCGCAGGCGGCCCATGCGTTTCAGGTCCTGCTCGTCCTCCAGGCCGTGGATGACCGAGCCGGCCGAGAGGAAGAGCACCGCCTTGTAGAAGGCGTGACAGATCATGAGGAACATCGCCGCGATGTAGGCCCCGGTGCCCACGGCGAGGACCATGTAGCCGATCTGGGAGACCGTCGAGAAGGCGAGCACCTTCTTGATGTCCTGCTGGGCCGAGGCGATCGTGGCGGCCACGAAGGCGGTGGCCGCGCCGATGCCGGCGATCACCCAGGTGGCCTCGGAGCTGAGACCGAGCAACGGGTTCATCCGGCAGAGCAGGTAGACCCCGGCCGTGACCATGGTGGCCGCGTGGATGAGGGCCGACACCGGGGTCGGGCCCTCCATGGCGTCGGGCAGCCAGTTGAAGAGCGGGATCTGGGCCGACTTGCCGGTGGCCGCCAAGAAGAGGAGGAGCACGGCGACGGTCGCCGCGGCGTGGGACAGCAGGTGGAGGTGGGAGAAGATGCCCAGGTAGTTGAGGGTGCCCACCTTCGAGAAGATGAGGAACATGGCGATCAGGAAGCCGACGTCGCCCACCCGGTTGTACAAGAAGGCCTTCTTGCCGGCCGAGGCCGCGGCGTCCCGCTCGTACCAGAAGGCGACCAGCCAGTAGGAGCAGACGCCCACCCCCTCCCACCCGACGAAGGTGAGGAGCAGGTTGTCCGCCAGGACGAGGAGCAGCATCGAGAACACGAAGAGGTTCAGGTAGATGAAGAACTTCGTGTAGTCCCGGTCGCTCTTCATGTAGCCGATCGAGAACAGGTGGATGAGCATGCTCACGCCCGTCACGAAGAGGCACATGGTGATGGACAGCTGGTCGACGAGGACGGCCGCGTGCACCTGGAGCCCGCCCACGGGTATCCAGGTGAAGTAGTTCTGGATGAACTCTCGGGCGTGCTCGGGCCGGCCGTAGAGGCCGGCGAAGGTCACGCAGGCGGCGACGAAGGCCCCGGCGATGGCCGCCGTGCCGAGCCAGCCGGCCAGGGGGTCGCCGATCCGGCGGCCGACGGCCATGAGGACCACGAACCCGGCCAGCGGGAACAGGAGCATGAGGTAGGCGGACTGGAGCACGCCTCAGCCCTTCATGACGTGGAGGTCGTCTGCGGAGGCGCTGGAGCGCCGGCGGAAGATGGCCACCACGATGCCGAGGCCCACCACGACCTCAGCCGCCGCCACGACCAGGACGAAGAAGACGACGGCCTGCCCGGCGATGTCGTGGAGCATCCGGGCGTAGGTGACGAACGTGAGGTTGGCGGCGTTCAGCATGAGCTCGATGCACATGAACATGATCAGGACGTTGCGCCGCACGAGCAGGCCCACCGCCCCGATGGCGAAGAGGGCGGCCGCCACGATCAGGTAGTACTCGCCCGGGACGCTCACGGCGCCACCTCCTCGGCCTGGCCGACGGGCACCTCTTGGCGCGCCGACTCTTGGCCGGCCAGCTCGGCCGGGGCCGCTTCGAGCGCCGGGGCTTCGCCGCCCGCGTCGCCGTCGGCGGCCACCGCGTCGCTCGCCTCGGGGGTGTCGGCCTCGCCGGCGTCCCTCGGCGGGCGGCGGGCCAGCACCACAGCGCCCACCACGGCGATGAGGAGGAGTGCCGCGGTGGCCTCGAAGGCGAACAGGTAGGTGGTGAAGACGGCCTTGCCGATCTGGCCCACCTCGCCGTGGGCCCCGTTGATCGGGTAGGTGACGGTGTGGGCGCCGCTCGCCCAGTGCGCCTGCACCCCGAGGGCGATGACGCCGCCCACCGAGGCCAGGATCAGCAGCACGGCCACCGGGCGCTGTCCCTTCAGGGGTTCGGTCTCGATGTTCTCCCGCCGGTCGACGCCGAGGAACATGATCACGAAGAGGAACAGCACGACGATGGCCCCGGCGTAGACGATGATCTGCACCGCGGCCAGGAAGTCGGCCTGCTGCTCGATGAAGAGCACCGCGACGCCGAAGAGCGTGCCGACGAGCGAGAGGGCGGCGTGGACGGGGTTGGCCGAGGTCACGACGCCGACGGCCCCGCCGATCATGAGGGCCGAGGCGAAGATGAAGACGGCCAGATCCGGCACCGTCGGGTGCGTGGTGGCGAGGAGGAGGGCGCTCACCCGGCCGCCCGCTCCTCGTCGGCCTGCTCGGCGTCCCCGGCGGGCGCCGCAGGCGCCGCCTTGGCCGCCTTGAGCTCGACCTTCTTCTGCTTGCGCTCCGAGCGCATCCGCTGCAGGTCGGCCCGCAGGGCCTCCATCTTGGCCTTGTTGCGCTCGGCCGATTGGCGAGCCCGCCAGGCCCGTCCCCGGTTCCCCCGGTGCTCGAAGGGGATGTCCTCGTCGAGGAGATGGGCCTCGAGGACCTCGCGGAGGGGCCGGGTCCCCGTGGCCTCGTCGTCCCGGTGCCCCGACTGGCCACCCTCGGGGGGCCGCACGCCGTAGCCGAGCTCGCCCGACCATTGGACGGTGCCCTCGTAGGCCGCGTTCCCCGAGGGCGAGGTGGCCCGCATCCAGCCCGACGTGTGCAGGTCGTCGCCCTCCCGCCAGTCCTCCCAGGGCAGCTTCTTCGGGCGGCCGTCGTCGTCGACGAGCAGCTCGGCCTTCGTGTAAATGGCGTCGGCCCGGTTGGTGAAGGAGAACTCGAACAGCTTCGACTCGGTGATGGCCTCGGTCGGGCAGGCCTCCACGCACATGTCGCAGTGGATGCAGCGGAGGTAGTTGATCTCGTACACGTAGCCGTAGCGCTCCCCGGGGGAGACCGGGTGGTCCGGCGGGTTGTCGAGGCCCCGCACGTAGATGCAGTCGGCCGGGCACACGCCGGCGCACAGCTCGCAGCCGATGCACTTCTCCATGCCGTCCTCGTAGCGGTTGAGGACGTGGCGACCGTGGTTGCGCGGCTGCTTGGGCTTCTTCTCGTCCGGGTACTGGAACGTGACCCGGGGCCGGGTGAGGTGCTGGAACGTCAGCTTGAAGCCCCCGAAGAACTTGAGGTCGTCGCGGAGCTGGTCGAAGAAGCCCATCAGCCCTCACCCCCCGGGACGATCGTCGGGCGCCGGGGCCCGACCCGGCGGCCGACGTCGGGGAGGACGGCGGCCTCGCCGTCGTCCCGGCGCTCCCGGGCCACCGTGAGGGCCCGGTAGAGGATCAGGCCGGCCACGACCATGACCGGGACGGCGAGGAGGCCCCACCAGTGCCAGATCACGACGCAGGCCACCACGAGGAGCCAGCCCAGCGAGAGCGGGATCAGCGCCTTCCACCCGAGGTCCATCAGCTGGTCGTAGCGGAGCCGGGGGAGGGCCGCCCGGAACCAGACGTAGGCGAAGAGGAAGAAGAAGAGCTTGCCCAGGAACCAGAGGATCGGCACCCAGATGATGGCGCTCGGGAAGTGGGGCACGGGCCCGTCGGGCCCGCCGAAGAAGAGCGTCACCATGACTGCCGACATCGTGATCACGCTCATGAACTCGGCCAGGTAGAAGAGGGCGAAGCGGATCGAGGAGTACTCGGTGTTGAAACCGCCGACCAGCTCGGAGTCCGCCTCGACGAGGTCGAACGGCGGCCGGTTCAGCTCGGCCGTGATGGCCACCAGGAACAGGATGAACGGCACGAAGACCAACCGGATGGCGTTCCAGTCCCAGAAGTTCGGGGCCTGCGAGTCGACGATGGCCCGGGTGCTGAGCGAACCGGTGATGAGGACGACCGTGACCGTGGTCATCCCGAGGGCCGCCTCGTAGGAGATCATCTGGGCCGAGGCCCTCACCGAGCCGAGGAGCGGGTACTTGGACCCCGACGACCACCCGGCGAGCATCACCCCGTAGACGCCCACCGAGGACATGGCGAGGACGAGGAGGATGCCCATCGGCGGGTCGGCCAGCTGCATCTCGAAGGTGTGCCCGGAGATGGTGATGACGTCACCCACCGGGATCACGCTGAACACGAGCAGCGCCGTGATGAGCGCGATGTACGGGGCCAGCTTGAAGACGAAGGGGTCGGCCTGCTCGGGGAGGAGGTCCTCCTTGAAGAAGAGCTTGATGCCGTCGGCCAGGGTCTGGAGCAGCCCCCACGGACCGGCCCGGTTGGGGCCGATGCGGCTCTGCATGTCCGAGATGAGCTTGCGCTCGAACCAGATCATCAACATGACCGACACGAGCAGGAAGACGAAGACGATCAGCACCTTGATGATGTCGACCACCCACACGAACCATCCGACGCCGTGCGCGGTCAGGGGGTCGGTGGCGATGAACGTGGCGAGCGCGGCGGTCACAGCGTCTCCACCCGGACGTCGTTGACCACGGCCGAGCCGTCGATGAGTGCGGCCGCCGCGTTCCGCTCGCCACCCGCCGGCCGGAGGAAGTCCACGGCCACCACCCCGCGGGGCAGGCCGTCGTCGGGGGCCGCGGCGAGCTCGAAGGCCACCCGGGCCGAGCGCACCCGCACCCGGTCGCCCCGACCGACACCGAGGCGGTCGAGGTCGAGCGGATGGAGGCGGGCCTCGGCCTCCTCCACCAGCCCGGCCAGCGACGGCGAGGCGCTCACCGCCGAGCCGCCGTCGTAGAGCCGGCGGGGCGAGAGGAGGCGGAAGGCGTAGTGGTCGGCCGGCGGCACGTGGACCGGCTCCCCCACCGGCCCCGGGCCGTCGAGGACCGCCGGCCCGCCGGAGGGCGCGGCCAGGGCCGCCGGACCCACCTCGTTCTCGTCGACCTCGGCCGAGCCGACGGAGGGCGGGGCGCCCTGGCGCTCCACCGACTCCACCCCGGGCAGGGCGATCGGGTCGATCGGCGCCCCGAGCGCCGGCGCGTGCCGGGCGAGGGGGACGAGGACGCCGTCGCCCGCCGACTCGAGCACGGGTCGGGTCACCCCGGCGTAGGCCGGGGCCAGCCGCTCGATCTCGTCCCACAGGTCGGACGCGCTCTCGAACCCGAGGTCGGCCCCGAGGGCGTCGGCCAGCTCGGCCGCGATCACCCAGTCGGCCCAGGCCGATCCGGGCGGGACGAGCTTCTGGCTGAGGCGCTGGACCCGACCCTCGACGTTGGTGGTGGTGCCCGACCGCTCGTGGGCCACCGCCGCGGGGAGGACGACGTCGGCCCGCTCGACCGTGGCCGACCGGTGCCCCGTCACGACGACCACGAACTGGGCCCCCTCGACGGCCTTCGTGGCCAGCTCGCCGTCGGGGAAGTCGGTCACGGGGTCGGCGCCGAGCAGGATCACCGCCCGTACCTCGTCGGTGCCGCCGGCCCCGGCCAGCGACGCCAGCACCGAGGCCGCGTCCCGGCCGGGACGCTCGGGGAGACCGCCCCAGGCCGCGTCGAACCACGGCCGGCCGGCCTCGAGGCTCACCCGCCCCGGCAGGCAGCCGGGGGCGAGGCCCATGTCGAGGGCGCCGCGCACGTTGCCCCGGCGCAGCGCAGGGAGGAAGCGGGCCCCGGGGAGGGACTCGGCCAGCACCCGGGCCGCCTCGGCCTGGAGGGCCGGGTCCTCGGCCATCGACGGCCGGCCGAGCACCACGACGACGCCGGTGCCCGCCGGGCCGTCGCCCTGGAGCAGGCGCCGGGCGACGGCGAGGTCGGCGTCGCTGAACGGCGCGCCTTCGTGGTGGGTGCGCCACGGGGCGTCGGCCGGCACATCGCCCACGAGCGCCCGGGCCAGCGCCGGCGCGTCGCCGGGCCGGTTGCGCAGGCTGGCCTCGCTGTAGGGCGTGAGGGCGGTGGCCGCCGGCGACAGCTCGAGCAGTCGGGTGGACCCGGCGAGGGCCGCACCCCGCAGACGGAGGTAGAGGACGGGGAGCTCCTCACGGAGGTCGCCGGTCAGGAGGACGACGGTCCGGGCCGCGCAGGTCTCGTCGACGCTGGCGAGGGGCAGGCCGAGGACGAGGTCGGCCGGCAGCCCGTCGCCGAGCTGGGCGTCGACGGCGTCGGTCCGCAGCACCGACTTGGCCAGCTTGGCCCAGGCGTAGGCACCCTCGTTCGTGAGCTGGGCCCCGCCGAGCACGGCGACGGCCCCCGCCCCGCGGCCCTCCCGGGCCTCGTGGAGGCCCCGGGCCGCCGCGGCGAGAGCCTCGCCCCACGAGACCGGCACGAGCTCGTCGTCCTTGCGCACGAGGGGCTCGGTGAGCCGACCGACCTGCCGTGACGGGTCCCGGTGGGCCTCGCCCCCGAACTGGCCGGGCCCGTCGGCCGCCACGGTGTCGCCGTTCACCGCCTCGAACACGTAACGGCCCTTGTCGCAGAGCCAGCCCTGGTTGACCGGGTCCGAGTCGATGCCGAGCAGCCGGGTGAGCCGGTTGCCCGAGGACTGCACGGCCACCCGGCACCCGAAGGCGCACGTCGTGCAGGTCGACTCGACCTGCTCGAGGTCCCAGGGTCGGGCCGAGAAGCGGTAGGGGGTGGACGTGAGGGCGCCCACCGGGCAGATCTGCACGGTGTTGCCGCTGAAATAAGAGGAGAAGGGCTCGGTCGGGAACGTGGCCACCTCGACGTGCTCACCCCGCCCGGCGAAATCGATCTGGGCCTCACCGGCGATCTCCTCGGCGAAGCGGGTGCAGCGGCCGCACTGGATGCAGCGCTCCCGGTCGAGCAGCACCAGCTCGGAGAGGGCGATCGGCTTCTCGAAGTGCCGCTTCTCCTCGACGAAGCGGCTCTCGCCGGGGCCGTAGGCGAGCGTCTGGTCCTGGAGGGGGCACTCGCCGCCCTTGTCGCAGACCGGACAGTCGAGCGGGTGGTTCACGAGAAGGAACTCGAGCACCCCGTCCTGCGCCTTGTGCACCCGCTCGGAGGTCGTCGACACCTCCATGCCCTCGGCCGCCGCGATGAAGCACGCCGGCTGGAGGCTGGCCCCGCGGGGCCCGGCGACCTCGACGAGGCACATGCGGCACATGCCGACCGGCTTCATCCGGGGGTGGTAGCAGAAGCGCGGGATGAACACGCCGGCCCGCTCGGCCGCAGCGATGAGCATCTCGCCCTTGGCCGCGGTCGTCGGCCGACCGTCGAGGACGAAGGTCACCTCCCCCCCGGGCTCAGGCATACGGGCAGGCTCCTTCTTTCACATGGAGCAGGAACTCGTCGCGGAAGAGGCGGATGCCCGAGAAGATCGACGACGGGATGGAGGGGCCGAGGACGCAGATCGTGGTCTGGGCCGGCGGCCAGGCCAGCCCGGGCGAGATGTTGTCCGAGACGTCGAGGAGGAGGTCGAGGTCCTGCTCACGGCCCGCCCCGAGCTCGATCCGCTGGAGGATGCGCTCGAGCCAGCCCGAGCCCTCCCGGCACGGCGTGCACTGGCCGCAGGACTCCCGGGCGAAGAACTTCGTGATGCGCCAGGCGGCCCGCACCATGCAGGTCGTCGCGTCCATCACCACGACGGAGCCCGAGCCGAGCATCGAGCCGGCCTCGCCCACCTCGTCCTGCCCGAGCGGGAGGTCCACCTTGTCGGGGCCGAACCACGGGGCCGAGGCGCCGCCGGGGATGAAAGCCTTCAGGTCGTTCCCGTCCCGGACACCCCCGCCGTAGGCGGGGTCGTAGATGAGGTCCCGGAACGTGGTCTTCACCATCTCGGTCTCGTAGACCCCGGGCCGCGCCACGTGGCCCGACAGCGCGAACAGGCGGGTGCCGGTCGAGCGGCCGGCCCCGAGGGCGGCAAAGGCCGCCCCGCCGTTCAGGACGATCCACGGCAGGTTGGAGAGGGTCTCCACGTTGTTGACCACGGTGGGCTCGCCGTAGAGGCCGATGGCCGCCGGGAAGTAGGGCGGCTTGATGCGGGGCCAGCCCCGCTTGCCCTCGAGCGACTCGAGGAGGGCGGTCTCCTCGCCGCAGATGTAGGCGCCGGCCCCGGGGTGGACGACGAGGTCGACGGAGAAGCCCGACCCGAAGATGTCCTTCCCGATAGCCCCGTGCTCGTAGGCCTCGTTCACCGCCTGCTGTAGCCGCTCGAGGCCGAAGGCGAACTCGCCCCGCAGATAGATGAAGGCCTGGTTCACCTGGAGGGCGTAGGCGGCGATGATCGTCCCCTCGACCAGCTGGTGCGGATCGCGCTCGATGAGCAGGTGGTCCTTGAACGTGGCCGGCTCGCTCTCGTCGCCGTTCACCACGAGGTAGGTGACGTCGTTGGGCCGGAGCATCGACCACTTGCGGCCGGCCGGGAAGCCGGCGCCGCCCCGGCCGAGCAGGCTGGCCGCATCGACCTCGGCCGCCACCGCCTCGGGGTGCATGCCGAGGGCCTTGCGCAGCCCCTCGTAGCCCCCGGTGGCCAGGTAGCGGGCCATGGTGTGGCTGTCGTCGTAGCCGAGGCGCGACGTGACGATCTTGGGCGCGTCCGTGGTGGCCATCAGCCGCTCCCCGACCCGCCGGACCCGGCGACCGCCGCCTCCCGGGCCGCCCGGGCCGACTTGGCGGCGGCCCGCTGCTCGGCCACCACGGCCCGGTCGGCCTCGAGGCCGACCCGCCGCTCCACCCGGACGAGGGTGCCGTGCGGCGGCACCGTGGTGTCGAGCCGTCCGGCCCGCAGGTCGGCCACGAGGGCGTCGAAGCTCTCGGCCGTCTGGCCGCCGACGTAGCGGTGGTTCACCTGTACGCACACCGTGCGGTCGCAGTCGGCGAGGCACTCGGCCTCCTCGAGGGTAAAGAGCCCGTCGGCCGTGGTGCCCCCGGACCGCACCCCGAGCGACGCCTCGGCGTGCTCCAGCAGCTCGGTCGCCCCGCCGAGGAGGCACGCGATGTTCGTGCACACGGCCACGAGGTAGCGGCCCACCGGCTCGGTGTGGAGCATGTCGTAGAAGCTGGCGGTGCCCCGCACCTCGGCCGTCGTCACGCCCACGAGCCCCGCGATGTCGTCCATCGCCTCCTCGGTCAGCCAGCCGTCCTGCTCCTGGACCAGGTGACAGAGCGGGATGAGGGCCGACCGCCGCTCGGGGTAGAGCTCGATGAGCTTCTTCGCCCGGGTCAGGTTGTCCGGCGTGAGGTGGCTCACCGGTCCACCTCGCCCATCACCGGGTCGACCGAGGAGATGACGGCCACGGCGTCGGCCACGAGGCCGCCGCGGAGCATGAGCGGGAGCGACTGCAGGTTCACGAAGCTCGGGCCCCTGATGTGCAGCCGGTAGGGCTTCGAGGTCCCGTCGGCCACGAGGTAACAACCGAGCTCGCCCCGGGGCGACTCGATGGCCACGTAGACCTCGCCCTCGGGGACGGTGAAGCCCTCAGTGAAGATCTTGAAGTGGTGGATGAGGGCTTCCATCGACTCGTCGATGCGGGCCCGGGGCGGCGGGGTGACCTTGCGGTCCTGCACCCGGTAGTCCCCCGCCGGCATGCGCTCGGCCACCTGGCGGACGATGCGCACCGACTCGCGGATCTCGTTCAGCCGCACGGCGTAGCGGTCGAAGTTGTCGCCGTAGGTCCCGACGACGACGTCGAACTCCACCTCGTCGTAGGCGAGGTAGGGCATCGTGCGCCGCAGGTCCCAGGGCACGCCGGTCGAGCGGAGGATGGGCCCGGTGGCCGAGAGGGCCAGGGCCTCCGCGGCCGTGAGGTTGCCGACCGCCTCGGTCCGCTCGCGGAAGATCGGCTGGCCGGTGAGGAGCTCGTCGTACTCGTAGGTCCGGGCCTCGACCGTGTCGCAGATGACCGTGACGTCGTCCTCCCACCCGTCGGGCAGGTCGGCCGCCGTGCCGCCGGGCCGAATGAAGTTGTGGTTCATCCGCAGGCCCGTCGTCTTCTCGAAGAAGCTCAGCACCATCTCGCGCTCGCGGAAGCCGTAGATCATCATCGAGGTGGAGCCGAGGTCCATGCCGTTCGTGGCCATCCACATGAGATGGGAGGACATCCGCTGCAGCTCGGAGAGGAGCATGCGCATCCAGACGGCCCGCGGCGGGAGCTGCACCCCGAGCAGCGCCTCGACGGCGAGGGAGAAGACGAGCTCGTTGTTGAGCGGCGAGAGGTAGTCCATGCGGGTGACGTTGGTGGCCCCCTGCACGTAGGTGAGCATCTCGCCGGTCTTCTCCATGCCGGTGTGCAGGTAGCCGATCACCGGCTTGGTCCGCAGCACCACCTCGCCGTCGAGCTCGAGCATGAGGCGGAGCACCCCGTGGGTGGAAGGGTGCTGGGGCCCCATGTTGATGATCATCGTCTCGTCCTCGGACCGCTCGACGTCGATGTCGGCGGTGACGAGGTGGGGCTCCTCGGGGAGCCGGAGGACCGAACCGACCTCGCGCCCGAGCTCCCGGCCGGTGGTGGACGGGCGGGGTGCGAGCTCCTGGGCCCCCTCGGAGGTCTCGGCGGTGCTCCAGGCGGGCCGGTCGAGGCCGACCCGACGGGTGCCCCCGACGGTCGTGTCGCTCACCGCGCCTCCCGGTGCGTCGGGGCCCCGCTCACCGGGGCCCCGGGGCCTCTTTGAACTGCACCGGTACCCGTCCCGCCCCGTAGTCCTTGCGCAACGGGTGGCCCTCCCAGTCCTCGGGCATGAGGATGCGGGTCAGGTCGGGGTGGCCGAGGAAGCGGAGGCCCATGAGGTCGAAGGCCTCGCGCTCCATGGCCTCGGCCCCGGGGTAGAGGTCGAAGAGCGAGTCCACGACGGCGTCGTCCTCGGGCACCTGGACGCGCACCCGCACCCGGCGGCGCTGCGAGAGCGACGTGAGGTTGACCACGACCTCGAAGCGCTCGCCACCCACCCCGTCGGGGAGCGGCCGGCCCGGGTGCGTGAGGTAGTCGACCCCGCAGAGGTCCGACAGGAGCTCGAAACCGCTCTTTCGGTAGGCGGCCACCAGGTCGTGGTAGCGGGCCCGGGGCGGAAAGGCCGCCTCGGCCACGCCGGGTGCCGGCCGGCGGGGGATCTCAGGCAGGACGGGGCCGTCGTCCTCCGCCCCGACGCCTGCACCTTCGACCTCCACCCGGCTCACCGCGGCGTCGCCACCCGCACCGCGTCGGGAACCTCGGGCGTCCAACCCTCCGCTTCGGGCGCCGCCACCTCGGGCGCCTCGGGCCGCCGGGTGATCTCGCCGGTGCGCACCTTCTCGTGCAGCGTGAGGATGGCGTGGAGCAGCGTCTCGGGCGAGGGAGGGCAGCCCGGCGCGTACACGTCGACCGGCACGATCTGGTCGACGCCCTGGACGATGGCGTAGTTGTTGAACATCCCGCCGGTCGACGCGCACACGCCCATCGAGATGACCCACTTGGGCTCCATCATCTGGTCGTAGACCTGGCGGAGCACCGGGGCCATCTTCTGGGAGACCCGGCCGGCCACGATCATGAGGTCGGCCTGGCGGGGCGAGGCCCGGAACACCTCCATGCCGAGCCGGCTGATGTCGAAGTCGGCCGCGCCCACCGACATCATCTCGATGGCGCAGCAGGCCAGGCCGAACGTGGCCGGCCACATGCTCTTGCGGCGCGCCCACTTCACGAGCTCTTCGAGGGTGCCGGTGAGGAAGTTGTGCTGGAGGTCCTCCAGGCCCACGGCCGACCCTCCCTACGCCGCCCGGTCGGAGGGTCCTGGGGCGAAGCGGACGACGGTCGACTCCGAGGTCCGCCGAGGCAGCCCCGGCTCGAGTCGCTTGGTCGGGCCCCAGCTGATCGCGCCGTTGCTCACCAGGTACAAGAAGGCCACGAAGACGACCACCGCGAAGACGATCACCTCGACGAGGCCGAAGGTGCCGAGCTGGCGGAAGATGACGGCGAAGGGGTAGAGGAAGACGATCTCGATGTCGAAGATGATGAAGATCATCGCCACGAGGTAGAAGCGGACCGGGAAGCGCTGCGGAGGCTCGCGGCTCGGGACGATCCCGCACTCGTACGGCGCGATCTTGGCCGCGGTGGGCTGCTTTCTCGGTCCGAGCAGGCCCGAGGCCAAGAAGGACCCGGAGGCGAAGACCAGGCCCAGTGCCAGGAGCAACAGGATCGGGAGGTACTGGTCCACGGCCTCTCGGTCTACCACGGGGCACTTTGCGCGGGCACATCGAAGCGGGCGGCAGAACGGCGCGCGACGGGGCCTACGATGCTGGCGTGACCGAGCGCCAGGCGGGTCGGGACGCACCCGCCCGGGGAGGCCGCCGTCGCCCCGCCGGCGAGGCCGAGCGGACCCGGGACGTCCTCGTGGTGGGCGGCGGGCCGGCCGGCTCGGCGTGCGCCTTCTGGCTGGCCGACGCCGGCTGGGACGTGGCCCTCGTCGAGAAGAAGCGCTTCCCGCGGGAGAAGACCTGCGGCGACGGCCTCACGCCGCGGGCCGTGCGCCAGCTGGCCGACATGGGCCTCGAGGGCGACCTCGCCGGGGCCCACCGCTACGTCGGCCTGCGGGCCTGCGGCTTCGGTCGGACGGTCGACATGACCTGGCCCGAGCACCCGAGCTTCCCGTCCTACGGCTACACCATCACCCGCCACGACCTCGACGGGCTGGTGGCCGACCGGGCGGCCAAGGCCGGGGCCACCGTGCTCTGCGGCCACGAGGCCACCGCGCCTGTGACCGAGGACGGCGGCGGGCCGCTCCCCGGCTGTCTCGGCGCCGAGGTGCGCGAGACGGCGACGGGCGGCACCCGGACCATCCGGGCCCGCTACGTCGTCGTGGCCGACGGCGCCAACTCCCGCTTCGGCCGGGCCCTCGGCACCGCCCGCGACCGCCGCTTCCCCCAGGGGATGGCCATCCGGGGCTACTACCGCTCGCCCCGCCACGACGACCCGTTGATCGAGTCGCACCTCGACCTGCGCTCAGCCGACGGCGACGTCGTGCCCGGCTACGGCTGGCTCTTCCCGCTGGGCGACGGGCGGGTGAACGTCGGCGTGGGCCTCCTCTCGACCGAGGCCCGGTGGAGGGGCGCCAACACGTCGCGTCTCATGGAGGACTTCGTGGCGACCATCGACCCTTCGTGGGGCATCTCGCCGGCCACCGCGCTCGGCCCGCCGACCGGTGGCCGCCTGCCGATGGGCCTCGCCGTCGGCCCCCGGACCGGGCGCAACGTGGTGGTGATCGGCGACGCCGGCGGCGGCATCAACCCGTTCAACGGGGAAGGGATCGCCTACGCCTACGAGACCGGACGGCTGGCCGCGGCGTCGGTGGGCGAGGCGCTCGCCGGTGACGGTGACGCCGCCTTGGCCGGGTACGAACGCCGGGTGGAGGAGGCCTACGCCGCCTACTTCCGGGTGGGCCGGGCCTTCGTCCACGTCATCAGCAACCCGAAGATCCTGCGGCGCTGCGTGTCGTTCGGCCTGCGCTCCGACGAGGCGATGACCATCCTCCTGCGGATCATGGCCAACCTCATGCGTCCCGACACCCTCGGGGCGGCCGAGCTCGGCTACCAGGTCCTCGAAGCCGTGGGCCAGCTCGTCCCCTCCTGACGCGACTCGCTGGTTGCCTGAGCGAAACGCTCCGTCCGGGGCGAGCGGCCCGGCCGCAGTCTTTGACCGACCTCAGAGGCCGGTCCCGTTGCCGAGCTCGGACACCTTGGACTCGAGCCGGTCAGTGAGGCTGGTCGTGAGCGACGAGGGCCAACCCGCGGGGTCGCGAACCGCCACGAGCTGGACCTCGGCCCGGCCGCCACCGACCACGGCGAAGACCACCTCGACGCTCGGGGCGAGCCGGCCGTCGCCCACCCCGAGAACGACGTCGGCCCCGGCCATCGCCGCGCCCGGCTGGCCGTCCTCCAGCGGCGTCACGCTTTCGATACGGGGCGACCCGCTGGCGGTGCCGCCCACGAGCGCGGTGACCCCGGCGGCGAAGCAGTGGGTAAAGCGCGGCTCTTGGACCTGCGAGACGCCGGCCGCCACGGGGCTCGAAGTGGCGAAGATCCGCACGCTCGCGGCCACGTCGTCCATGGTCCTGTCACCTTCGTCGAAGATGGGCGAAACGACCGCGGCCGTCGGCGCCCCCCCGAGGCGGCCGAACACCGGGTCGAGGAGCGGTCCCACGCCCATGCAGTGCTCGTAGCTGGCCGCCAACTGCGTTCCTGACCAGCCGGCGTCGGCCGTGCCGGTGAGCAGCGTGCTGAGCGGTACCGGCTCGGTCACGCCTGCCGTCCAACCCGGCGGGAAGTCGGCCCGCGTGAGGTCGATCTGCCGGGCGAGTTCGACGTCGCCGCGGACCGCGCTGTGGCGGCTGGCCGAGACCCCCGACCCCGGCCCGACGGCGGTCACCACCCGGGCCACGAGGGCGGCAACCGCCACCACCAGCAGCAGCGACACCACGGCCACGAAAGGCCCGCCGCCCCGACGTCGGTCGGTGGCGGGGCCTGTAGGCGACGACCACCAGGACGGCGGCGAACCGTGATCCGGTCCGTAGCCGTAGGGGCCGGCGACCACGCCGGACCTGGCGCCGCCGGCCTCGGCGTGCTGACCCCCCGCCTCCACGGCCGCATGGTACCGACGGGCGGGAGGATCTCCTTGGTCACCCTGGAGGTCAGCCGGCGTCGAGCTCCTTCACCACCTCGGCCGCGGCCTCGCCCCCCGCTTCGACCGCCCGCTCGAGCTCGGCCTCGCCGTGGGCCAGCCCCGGGAACAGCACCTCGTAGGCGCCGGGCGCAAGGGCGACGCCTCGGCGGAGGAGGGCGTGGAAGAGGCGGGGGTAGACGCCCCGCTCGGTCACGGCCCGCACCGCGTCGTAGTCGGCCGGGTCGCCCACCGTTGTGCCGCCGGAGGCCACGAACAGCCCCACGAGCGGCCCGACGGCGGGCACCCGGGCGGCGAGCCCGGACGCCTGCAAGGCCGACTCGAGCGACGCGGCGAACCGCGCTGCCCGCTCGGCCAACGACCGGTAGTCCTCGGGGCCGACCGCGCCGAGCACCGTCAGCCCGGCCGCCGTGGCGAGCGGGTTCCCCGAGAGCGTGCCCGCCTGATAGACGGGGCCGCCCGGGGCGAGTACCTCGAGCACGTCGGCCCGGCCGCCGAACGCCCCGACCGGCAGCCCGCCGCCGATGACCTTCCCGAAGCAGAAGAGGTCGGGGGTCACGCCGGACCAGGCGGTGGCCCCACCTTCGCCGAGACGGAAGCCCGTGATCACCTCGTCGAAGACGAGGAGCGCCCCGACCCGGTCACAGGCGGCGCGGAGGCCGGCGAGGAACCCCTCCTTCGGGGCAACGAGGTTCATGTTGGCCGCCACCGGCTCGACGATGACGCAGGCCACCTCGTCGTCGAGCTCGGGTACCTCGTTGTAGGGGACGACGAGCGTGTCGGCCACCGCCCCCGGCGGTACGCCGGCCGACCCCGGCAGGCCGAGCGTGGCCACCCCGCTGCCCCCGCCGGCGAGGAGGGCGTCGGCGTGGCCGTGGTAGCCGCCGGCGAACTTGACCACCCGGGGGCGCCCGGTGGCGCCGCGGGCGACGCGCAGCGCGCTCATGGCCGCCTCGGTGCCCGACGAGACGAGGCGCACCTGCTCGCAGCCCGGCACCCGCTCGCAGATGGCTTCGGCGAGGAGCACCTCGCCGGGCGTGGGCGCGCCGAAACTCGAGCCCTTGCGGGCGGCCTCGGCCACCGCGGCGACCACCTTCGGGTGGGCGTGCCCGAGCAGGACGGCGCCGTAGGACTGGACGAAGTCGAGGTAACGAGTGCCCTCCACGTCCTCCACGTAGGCGCCTTCGCCGCGGACCACCGTGAACGGCGTGCCGCCCACCGAGGCGAAGGAGCGCACCGGCGAGTCGACCCCGCCCGGTATGCGGCGACGGGCCCGGGCGAACCAGGCCTCGTTGGTCGCGGCCCCGGCGGGGCCCTCAGCCACCGAGGGCCTCGGCCACCTCGGCCGCGAAGTAGGTGAGCACGAAGTCGGCCCCCGCCCGCTTGAGCGCGGTGAGCTGTTCGAGCGCCACCGCCGGCCCGTCGAGCCAGCCCCGCTCGGCCGCGGCCTTCACCATCGCGTACTCGCCGCTCACGTGGTAGACGCCGACGGGCACGTCGACCGACCGGGCCACGTCGGCCACGACGTCGAGGTACGGGAGCGCCGGTTTCACCATGACCATGTCCGCCCCCTCGGCCACGTCGAGACGGACCTCGGCGAGGGCCTCGCGCCGGTTGGCCGGGTCCTCCTGGTAGTCGCGCCGGTCGCCGCCCCCGGCGATCGTGACGTCGACCGCCTCGCGGAAGGGGCCGTACAGGGCGGAGGCGTACTTGGCCGCGTAGGCGAGGATGGCCACGTCGGGGTGGTCGGCCTCGAGGGCGTGGCGGATGGCCGCCACCTGGCCGTCCATCATCCCGCTCGGGGCCACGACGTCGGCGCCGGCTCCCGCCTGGTTCAGCGCCACCCGTTGGTAGAGCTCGAGGGTGGCGTCGTTGTCGACCCGGCCGTCGGGGCCGAGGACCCCGCAGTGGCCGTGGTCGGTGTACTCGTCGAGGCAGAGGTCGCACACGAGCACCATCTCGTCGCCGAGGGCCGCCCGGAGCTCGGACAGGGCCCGGGGCACCACCCCGTCGTCGTCCCAGGCGGCCGAGCCGAGCGGGTCCTTGCGCTCGGGCAGGCCGAACAGGACGAGGGCGGGCACGCCGAGCGAGGCCAGCCGCTTGGCCTCGGCCGTGAGCGAGGCCAGCGAGTGCTGGTGCTGGCCGGGCATCGAGGCGATCGGCACCGGCTCGGCCGCGCCCTCCCGCACGAACAGCGGGGCCACCAGGTCGTCGACCGAGAGCCTCGTCTCGGCCACGAGGCGCCGCAGGGCCGGCGTCCGGCGCAGGCGCCGCATCCGCCGAACCGGGAATTCCATGTTCGGAGCCTACGGCGGCGTCCGGTCGGCGGGCGACGCCGGGGGAGACTGGTGCGATGCCAGTGCGGCCGCTCCCCGGGCTCGCGTTCCGGCCGATGACCGGCGACGATGTCGGTCTCCTCGCCGGTTGGCTGGCCCACGAGCACGTGGCCCGCTGGTGGATCGAGCCGTCGGACGAGGCGAGCGTGGCCGCGGCCTACGGGCCCGAGCTCGACGACCCCGACGGGTCGGGGCTCTACCTCCTCCTCGTCGCCGGCCGGCCGGCCGGCCTCTTCCAGTGCTACCGACTGGCCGAGGAGCCGGAGTGGGCCGCCGCGGTCGGCGACCGCGAGGGTGCGGGCATCGACTACCTGATCGGCGAGCCCGACCTCGTGGGCCGGGGCCTCGGCGGGCCGGCCATCGCCCTCTTCAGCGAGCTCGTCTTCGACCGCTACCCCGAGGTGCCGGCCCTTGTGGCCGCCCCGCAGCAGGCCAACGTGGCCTCGTGGCGGGCGCTCGAGCGGGCCGGCTACCGGCGGACGTGGGAGGGCCAGCTCGACTCGGACGACCCGGGTGACGCCGGCCCGGCCTTCCTCTACCGGCTCGACCGGCCGGCCCGGTAGGTGGCGAGCCCGGCCACGAGCCCCTCGGCCGACGGCTCGGCGGCGAGGACGGCCACCTCGAGGCCGGCCTCCCGGGCGGCCTCGGCCGTCACCGGCCCGAGGCAGGCCACGACCGGGGGCATCGGGAGCGGCCGGCCGTCTTCGTCGCGAAGCGCCAGGTACCCGGTCACCGTGGAGGGCGACGTGAACAGGACGGCCTCCGCCGAGGCGAGGCCCTCCACCCCGACCGGCACGGTCACCGGAACCGTGCGGTAGGCCACCACGTCGTCGACCGTCCAACCCCGCCCGCTGAGGCCGCGGGCGAGCGTCGGCCGGGCCGCCTCGGCCCGGGGGAAGAGCACCCGGCCGCCCGGTGGGGCTGACGGGAACGACGCCACCAGCCCCGCCGCCGTCGCCGGCGCCGCCACGAGGTCGACGGAGAGACCCGCTGCTTCGAGGGCCGCCGCGGTCGACCGGCCCACCGCGGCCAGCTTGGCCTTCCCCACGCCGGCCGGCCCGAGCAGCGGGACGAAGCGGCTCACGGCGTTGGCCGAGGTGAAGGCGACCCAGTCGTAGCCGTCGGCCCGGGCGGCCGCCTCGGCGAGGGCCGCCCCCCCGTCGGCCGGCTCCTCGAAGGCGATCGTCGGGACCGCGATCACCCGGGCGCCGGCCGCCTCGATCGCCGCGCCGAGGCCGCCGGCCTGCTCCTCGGCCCGGGTGACCACGACGGTCCAACCGCTGAGCGGCGGGTCGGAGCGCAGGTCGAGGCGGGCGACCGGGCCGACCACGATCACCGCCGGGCTGTCGAGCTCCACCTCGGAGAGGCCGGCCAGCGTCGTCCGCACGCTGCGCTCGTCGGCCGTCGAACCCCACTCGACCACGGCCACCGGCGTGTCCGGCCGCCGGCCGCCGGCCTGCAGCCGACGGGCGATCTCGGCCCGGTTGGCCATGCCCATGAGGATCACGATGGTGCCGCCGGCCGCGGCGAGGGCCTCCCAGGCCACGTCGCCGGCGGGCGGGGCGTCGCCGACGTGGCCGGTGACCACCGTGACCGAGCTCGAGAGCCCCCGGTGCGTGACCGGCACGCCGGCCAGGGCCGGGACGCCGAAGGCCGACGTGACGCCGGGGACCACCTCGTAGGGGACGCCGGCGGCCAGGAGGGCCTCGGCCTCCTCGCCGCCCCGACCGAAGACGAAGGGGTCGCCCCCTTTCAGCCGCACCACCGTGCGACCGGCCCGCCCGTGACGGACGAGCAGCTCGTTGATGTCGGCCTGGCGGGCCGGTCCGCCCGCCACGTCGCCACCTTGCTGACCGGCCGGGCGCTTGCCGGCGTCGATCAGCTGGGCCGTCGGCGGCGCCAGCCCGAGCAGCTCCCGGTCCACCAACCGGTCGTAGACGACGACGTCGGCCCGGGCGAGGAGGTCGGCCCCGCGCCGGGTGAGGAGGCCGGGATCGCCGGGGCCGGCACCGACGAGGTAGACGGTCACCCGCCGCCTCGCTCGGGCGAGCCCTGGACGGCCCGCTCGTCGACGGCCCATTCGTCGATCACCGAGCCGCCGCAGTCGAAGAGCAGGTGGTGGGCGAGCTCGACCCCGAGGGTCGCCGGGTCGTCGCCCTCGAGCGCCTCGCGCACGAGCACCCGGCCGTCGCCGCTCGCCAGCAGACCCTGGAGTCGCAGCCGGCCGCCGCCGAGCGGCTCGGCGAAGCCGGCCACCGGCACCGAGCAGCTGGCGCCGAGGGCGGCGAGCAGCGCCCGCTCGGCGGTGAGCGTGCGCCGGCTCACCTCGTCGTCGATGTGGGTGAGGAGGTCCCGCCGCGCCTCGTCGTCGTCCCGGCACTCGACCGCGAGGGTCCCCTGACCGATCTGTGGCAGGAGGTAGGAGATGGGGAGGACCTCGCTCAGGCGGTCCGCCCACCCCAGTCGTTCGAGCGCGGCCACCGCCACCACCACCGTCAGGCCGCCCTCCTCGGCCCGCCGCAACCGGGTGCCCATATTGCCGCGGAGCTCGATGAACGTGAGATCCGGCCGCAGGTTGGCCAGCTGGGCCCGCCGTCGGGCCGAACCCGTGGCCACGACGGCCCCGGCGACGAGGTCGGCGAGGCACCTGCCCACGAGGCCGTCCCTCGGGTCGGCCCGCTCGGGCACCGCCGCCACGACCAGGCCGTCGGGGGTGAGCGGCGGCAGGTCTTTGGCCGAGTGGACCGCGGCGTCGGCCCGGCCGTCCAGTACCGCCGTCTGCACCTCCTTCACGAAGGCGCCCTGGCCGCCGATGCGGTCGAGCGGGACGGCGGCGAGCTCGTCCCCGCGGGTGCGGACGACGACGGTCGCCACTTCGAGCTCGGGATCGACGCGGGCCAGATGCTGCGCCACGAGCTCGGCCTGGCGGAGGGCGAGCGGCGAGCCCCTGGTGGCCAGCCGCAGGACGCCCGACCCGGCGCCGGAGCGGCCCGTCCCCACCCCTTCGCCCCCGGCCTACAGGTCGAAGAGGATGCGGAGGGCCTCGACGAGGCGCTCGCCCCGCGGCGTCCCCGCGGTGTCCTTCAGGAGCACGGTCGGGTCGTGCACCAACTTGGCGAGGACCGCCCGCGTCACCTCGTCCACGCGGGCCCAGTCCTCGTCGCTCAGCTCGCCGAACTGGCCGCGCCGACGCTCGACCTCGGCCGCCCGCAAGGACTCGAGCCGGTGCCGGAGCGCCGCGACGACCGGGGCCGCGCCGCGGGCCCGGCTGGCCGTGCGGTAGCGGGTGACCTCCTCGGCCACGATGGCCCGGGCCCGGCGGGCCTCGTCGCGCCGCTCGTCGAGGACCGCGGTCACCGAGGCGCGGAGGTCGTCCATGTCGAGGAGCGTGACACCGGGCAGCGAGGCGACGACGGGGTCGACGCTCCGTGGCACGCCGACGTCGACCACGACCAAGGGCCGCTCCCGGCGGTCGTCCTCGATCGCCAGCTCGGCCGGTCCGAGCACCGGGCGCTCGGCCGTCACCGCCACGAGGGCCACGTCGGCGGCACCGAGCACCGCTCCGACCTCGGACCAGCGCGCCATGCGGACCGGCAGCGACCCGTCGAGCGAGCCGACGAGCTCCTCGGCCCGGGCCGTCGACCGGTTGACGACGACGAGGTCGGCCGGACGCCGGGCCACCGGGAGGCGGGCCAGGGCGCTCGCGAGGCCCCCGCCCATCTCCCCCGCCCCGATGACGACGGCCGAGGTCCCGGCGAGCCCGCCGTTGCGCCGTCCCTCGACCAGCCCGACCGCGGCGTGGGAGAAGGAGGTCGTGCCGCGGGCGATGGCCGTTTCCGAACGGACGCGTTTGCCGGTCTGCACGGCATGCCGGAAGAGACCGGCCAGTACCGGACCACAGACCCGTTCGTCGTGGGCCCGCTCCCAGGCCCGCCGCACCTGCCCGAGCACCTCGCTCTCCCCCGGTACGAGGGAGTCGAGCCCCGAGGCCACCTCGAAGAGGTGGGTGGCCACGTCGTCGTCGAAGCGGATGCTCAGTTGGGGCTCGAGGTCGGCCACCGGAACACCTGCGTGCTCGGACAGGAGCTCTTGGACCTCGAAGACCGCGTCGTGGAAGCGGTCGACCACCGCGTAGACCTCGGTGCGCAGACAGGTCGAGAGGAGCACCGACTCCTCCAGGTTGACCCGGTCCCGGAGCACCCCGAGCAGCTTCGGCAGCTCGGCCTCGGTGACCGCCACCCGTTCGAGCAGGGCAAGGGGCGCCTGCCTGTGCTCGACACCCACGACGACGACCGACAAGTCCTACGCCTCTCTCGTTCGGACCGACACCGGGGCCGGAGGGCACACGACGCTCGGTACGGCCGGAGCCATGTTACGCGGGGAGGCCACGGGCCGGCGACGGCGTCAGCCGGGCGGGGCCGACAGCCCGACGGCCCGCCAGAGCGCCCCGGCCGGGCCGGCGACCTCGTCGACCGCCTGACGGGTGAGGTAGAAGCTCATTACCTGGAGCTCGATCGAGAGGTCCACGTAGCGCAGGAGCACGTGCGGCGGGACGCGCAGCACGCAGGGGGCGAAATTGAGGATCGACGGGACACCGGCGGCGACGAGGGCGTCGGCCACCTCCTGGGCCACCGAGGCCGGCGTGGCCACGACGCCGACGGCGGGGCACTCCTCGGGGGGGAGGGCGGCGATCGTGTCGACGTGGCGCACGACGGCCCCCCCGACCACCTGGCCCACGACCGACGGGTCCCGGTCGAAGAGCGACGCCACCCGGAAGCCCCGCGACGAGAAGCCCTCGGAGTTGACGAGGGCCCGACCGAGATTGCCGATCCCGACCACCGCCACCGGCCAGTCCTGGTGGACACCGAGGGCCCGGTCGATCTGGTCCATGAGGAAGCCCGTGTCGTAGCCGGTCCCCCGTGTGCCGAACGAACCGAGCAGCGACAGGTCCCGACGCACCTTGGCCGCGTTGACCCCCGCGCCCTCGGCCAGCTGTTCGGAGGACACCGTCCGCTCACCCGAGCGGAGCCGCTCGGCCAGGATGCGCTGATAGACGGGCAGGCGGGCCACGGTGGCCTCGGGGATGCGCCGCGGCCCGGGTTCCTCAGCTCGCGCCATGGTGGGCCGGATGGTATCGACGGCCGCGCCGGGCGCACCACCCGGCCTCGCTGGTGCGCCTGGCGCGGAACGCCGGCCGCTCACCACAGCAGGTCGACGAGCATCCCCACGTGGGCCCCGAAGCGCTCGGCGCCCGAGCCCTCCCGCACGACGACCGCGAGGTGCCCGTTGGCGTCGCCGAGCACGCCGACCTCCCCCCGCTCGAGATCGCTGAACGTCCGGACCCGGCGGGCCAGCTGGGCCGAGCCCCGGTCGTCCGGCACACGCTCACCGTGCGGGTCGATCGTCACGACGACGAGGGAGACCTCGTCGGGGAGCGACTCGACCGGCGCGGCGAGCTGCACGTTGCCGAAACGGTCGACCCAGGTGACTTCGGCCCGGAGAAAGCCGCGTCCGTCGGCGAGCACGCCCTGCTCGACGACGGGCGGCGGGAGCCGCACGAGCTCGTCGGCCGGCACGGGGCGGCCGACGCTCCGGGCCGGCTGGCCGAGGAGCACCGCCGCGGCGACGGGGGCGAAGAGGTCGCGCCCGTCGAACGTGGCCGCATCACGGCCGGGCTCTTGTGCCAGCTCGACCGCCTCGGCGATCCCGCCGGCCGCCTCCGTCGCCGGTACGAGCAGGCCGTTGTCCGGCCCGACGAACCAGCGCGGACCGCCCGTGGACTCGCCCGCGTCGAGGAGGAGCCCCCGTCGCGGCCCACCGACCCCCGGGTCGACCACCGCCAGCACGACCCCCGGGCCGAGGTGGGGCAGACAGCGGAGGAGCGCCCCCGCTCCGGCGCGCACATCGAAGGGTGGCACCTCGTGGGTGAGGTCGATCACGACCGCGGCAGGCGAGAGGCGCCGCAGGACGGCGTGCACAACGCCGACGAACTCGTCGCGTCGCCCGTAGTCCGAGAGGAAATAGACCGTGCCCGGGCCGGACACCATCGGCCCGGCCCCGCTCAACCCGCTCTCGTCAGGCGGGCCGCCAGGTACTGGTCGAGGTCCTCCTCACGCAGCCGGAAGGAGCGACCGATGCGCACCGCCGGCAGGTCGCCCGAGTTGATCAGGCGATAGACGGTCATGTTCGACACGCGCAGGGCGGTGGCGACCTCCCCCACCGTGAGGAATCGCGGTTGCCCGCTCACCAATTCTCGGTTCATGGCCCTGGACCCTCCTCCGCTCGGACGTCCAAGAGTGCGGGCGACTGTATGCCCTCCGCCGGCGGGACGAAAGTGGTTTCGTTCGCCCTGCGCTCAGCGGCCGAGCTGTCGCGAGCGCTCGGTCGCCGCCACCACGGCGTCGACGAAGGCGGCCCGCACGGCGCGCTGTTCGAGGGCCCGGAGCCCGGCCGCCGTCGTCCCCCCGGGCGACGTCACCTGGGCCCGCAGCGCGGCGGGCTCCTCGCCGCTCGACGTGAGGAGCTTGGCCGAGCCGTAGAGGGTCTCGGCGACGAGCGTGCGGCTCACGTCGCGGGGCAACCCGATCAGCACCCCCGCCTCGATGAGGGCCTCGGCCACCAAGAAGACGTACGCCGGGCCCGACCCCGACAGCCCGGTGACGGCGTCGAGGTGGCGCTCGGGCAACCGCACCACCGCGCCGAGGGCGCCGAGCACCTCCTCGGCCCAGTCGAGGTCGGCCGCGTGGGCGTTGCTGCCGCCGGAGATGGCGGAGACCCCCGCCCCGATCAGGGCCGGCGTGTTGGGCATGGCCCGCACGACGATCGCCCCCTCGGGCAGGGCCGACTCCAGGCGCTGGGTCGGCATCCCGGCCACGATCGAGAGCACCCGGGTCACGCCGGCCGCCCCGAGGCGCCGCAGCACCGGCTCGGCCACGTCGGGCTTGACGGCGAGGACCGCCCCGCCCGCCTCGTCCACCTGGCCCGGGGCCGGCGCCTCGTGGACGGCGAGGCCGTCGTGCTCCATGGCGAGGACCGCCCGACGTTCGGGCACCGGCTCGACGACGGCGAGCTCGGAGGGCTCGGCCCAACCCGAGGCGACGAGACCCGAGAGGATGGCCGCCCCCATCTGGCCCCCTCCGACGACCAGCAGCTTCACAGGCATCCCCGCAGGCTACCGACGCGGCCGGCGGCGGTAGAGCTTCGGATGGCCGAGGGTCATGGCCGTCGGGAAGTGGTCGTCCACGTAGATGATCGACGAGCCGGCGATGCGGTCGAGCTCGTCGTCGTCGACGAGGGCGGCCGGCACCCGGCCCACGAGGTAGACGGCGTCCTCGGGGCCGAGGCAGAAGGCCATCCCGTAGAGGTCGGCGTTGCGCCGCAGGAGGTAGGTGTACGTCTCGGTGACGTTGGCCTCCGGCGCCGGCATGAACTGCACCTCGTGGTGGAGGGTGCGCTGGCGGAACGTGAACCAGACGGTGATGTAGTCCTTCTCGTCACCTTTGAATCGCAGGTACCAGCGGTGGGTCGCCGTCCGGTCGGTGACGTCCTGACGCTCGGCGGCCACGAGCGCCCCGTCGCTCTCGAGCTCGCGGTCGATCCACGCGTCGATCGTGGCCACGACGGCCTCCCGCTCTTCGTCCTCGCTCAGCTCGACGCGCGGCACGGGAACCTCCGGCCGGCCGACGACCGCCTCAGCGGCACTCGACGAGCTGGCCCGCGGTGAGCTCGTCGTAGATCGTGTGCAGCAGGGCCGCCGCGCCGCGCCACGTGTAGTCGCGGGCCCGGAGCACCGAGGCGGTCGACAGCCGCTCGGCGAGCAGCGGGTCACCCACGACCCGCCGCACGGCGGCGGCGAAGTCCTGCGGACGGTGGCCCTCGACGAGGAAGCCCGTCCGGCCGTGGTCGACGAGCGTGGCCAGCCCGCCCACCGCCGAGGCCACGACCGGCGTCCCGCAGGCCGAGGCCTCGAGGGCGACGAGGCCGAAGGACTCGGAGCGGCTGGGCACGAGACAGACGTCGGCCGCCCGGTAGTACGTGGACAGGAGCTCGTGGGGCTGCGGGGCCACGAACGTGACCCGGCCGGCCAGCCCGAGCGCGTGGGTCTGGTCGACGAGGCCCCGGTAGGTGGCTTCGCCGTGCGGACCGCTCGGGCCACCCACGACCACGAGGCGCGCGGCCACGCCGTCGTGGACCAGCTCGGCCAGGGTGGCAAGGGCCACCTCCGCCCCTTTCAGGGGCTGGAGCCGCCCGACGAAGAGGAGGAGCGCGCCGTCCGCCGGCAGCCCGAGCGCCCGGCGGGCCTGCGGGCGGTGACCCGGCCCGAAGAAGGCGTGGTCCACGCCCGGGGCCACGATGGCGATGCGGGAGGGGTCGGCGCCGTAGAGGGCCTCGATCTGGTCGGCTTCGACGCTGCACGAGGCGAGCACGGTGTCGGAGCAGGCGATGACCGTGGCTTCGGCCTCGGCCCGCCGGTGGGGCACGTCCGCTTCGACCTCCTCGGGCCCGGTCTCGGCCTTCACCCGGTCGAGCGTGTGGAAGGTGCAGACGAGGGGGAGGTCGAGCTCGTGCTTGATGACGTGGCCGGCGAGCCCGGAGAGCCAGTAGTTGGCGTGGATGGCCTCGAACGGCCCGTCCCCGTCGTCCGCCGACCCGGCCATGGTGGCCAGCACCCGCTCGGTGAACTCGGGCACCACCTTCGAGAGCGACTCCTTCGGGAGCGGGCCGAGCCGTCCCGCCGGCACGTGGTGGACCGTGAACCCGGGCTCGACGGCGACCGTCGGCGACAGGTCGGGGGACCAGCACCGGGTGAAGACGTCGCAGGCCACGCCGGTGCGGGCGAGGGCCGCGGCCAGCTCCCGGACGTAGACGTTCATGCCGCCGCCGTCGCCCGTCCCCGGCTGGGCCAGGGGCGACGTGTGCAGGGAGAGCACGGCCAGGCGTCGCATGACGGCCCTGAGCCTACTGGCGGAGGCCCGATCCTCCGGTGGCCCCGTTCGGCGCGAGGACCCCCCCCTCGCCCGCCGCGGCATCGTGCTCCCGCCGGAACGAGAGGTAGATGCGCACGAGCGCCTGCTTCTGCTCCTCGTTCAGATGCGGGTCGGCCAGGATCTCCCGGGCGAGGTCCGGGGTCCCGTCGGGCGGGTCCAAGATCCCGGCCTGCACGTAGAGGGTCTCGGCCGAGATGCGGAGAGCCCGGGCGATCTGCTGGAGGATCTCGGCCGACGGCCGACGCAGGCCCCGCTCGATCTGGCTCAGGTAGGGGTTGGAGATCCCGGCCAGCTCCGAGAGGCGCCGCAAGGACAGCCGGGCGCCGTTGCGCTGCTCGCGGATGAAGCTCCCGAGTTCGCGCCAGCGGTCGGCCTGTTCGCCCCCCACATGGCGAGCGTACTGCCCGCCCGAGGGCGGGTTCGGCCCGCTCAGCGCAGCCGACCGGTCCGGCCGGCCGGTGCGTAGCGGTAGAGGGCCAGACCCACGACCCCCTCGCGGGCCACCGGGCCGAAGTCCCGGCTGTCGGTGCTCGCCGCACCGGGCTCGCCGACGACTTGGAGGCCGGACGGACCGACCGAGGCGATTCGTTTGACGAGGAGGCGGCCCCCGGGGCCGTCCCTCGGGTCGACCACCGCCACGAGCTGACCGGTGTAGAGCGGCCAGCGGCGGGGCAGCGCCACCACGAGGAGCCGGTCGCCCTCTTCGAGCGTCGGCGCCATCGACGCGCCGAGCACCTCGACCCGGCGGAGCGACCTCGAGGCAGCGCGCCCGAGCGCGCCGAGACCGAGGATCAGGACCACCCGGGCCCGCCACCTGCGCTTCTTGTTTCTTCGTGCCTCGGCGGTGGGTAGTGTGAGCCCGACCTGCACGACCCCTCGACTCACGGACGGCCCCGGACCGCCGGCGGCCTGGAAGGAGCCCCAGCCATGCGCATCATCGACCGCGTGCTCGCCCTCGCCGATCGCCTCTCACCGCCGTCCACCGTCCACGCCCACTGCGACCTCCCCTGTGGCGTCTACGACCCGGCCCAGGCCCGCATCGAAGCGCAATCGGTGAAGGCGTGCATGGAGAAGTTCAACGCGTCCGACGACCACGAGTTCAAGGAGCGGGCCCTCTTCATCAAAGAGGAGCGGGCCGACCTCGTGAAGCACCACCTCTGGGTGCTCTGGACCGACTACTTCAAGCCGGAGCACGTGGCGAAGTACCCCCAGCTCCACGACCTGTTCTGGCAGGCCACGAAGAGCGCCGGCGAGTCCAAGAAGACCACCGACGAGGCCGTCGGCCAGCGGCTCCTGGACGAGATCGCCGAGATCGACAAGATCTTCTGGGAGACCAAGAAGGCCTGACCGCCAGACCGCCGGCGGACCTGCTCAGGGCAGCTCGCCGCCGCGCCGAGGCTCACACGGCGAAGAGGTAGGCGGCGCCTTGGGAGCCCTGCCAGCCTTCGGCGCCGACGGCCACCCTCCTCGGCGTGGCGTCGACCGCCCAACCGAAGAAGTCGTTCGCCGCGCCGTCAGACGCCGTCAGTTCGGCCAGCTCGGCCCAGCCCGCGACGTCGGTGAAGACGTACGCCGCACCCTGGAACGTCGCGTGGCCCGGAGCACCGACCGCCGCCGTCGTACCCGAGATGGCCACCGACGCGCCGAACTCGTCGCCGGCCGCCCCGTCGGGCGCCGCCAGCTCGGCCGTCTGTACCCAGCTTGTACCGCCGGTGAAGAGGTAGGCCGCACCCTCGAAACCGCCGTTGCCCATGTTGCGACCCGGCGCGCCCACGATGATCTCCCCGCCGGAGACGGCGACCGACCAACCGAAGGTGTCACCGATTTCGCCGTCCGCCGCCGTGAGCTCGGCTGACTGCACCCAGCTCGTACCGCCGGTGAAGACGTAGGCCGCGCCCTGCAGCGGATCGAAACCGACCTGGTGGTGCGGGGCCCCCACGACCAACGTCGTCCCGCTGAGGGCCACCGCTTCGCCGAAGAAGTCGTTGGCCGCGCCGTCAGACGCCGTCAGCTCGGCTTGCTGCGTCCAGCCCGTCCGACCCCGTGCGAACACGTAGACGCCACCGGCCTGGGGCACGCCACCCACCTCGCGCAGGGGTGCGCCCACCACCAGCTGCTTCTTGGTCAGCGAGATGGCGTAGCCGAAGAAGTCGCTGGCCGCGCCGTCGGACGCAGTGAGCTCGGCCTGCTGGGTCCAGCTCGTGCCGGTCCTCGTGAACAGGTAGGCCGCTCCCTGTTCGGCGTTGGCGCCCACCGTGTGCTGCGGGGCCCCGACGACCAGCGTGTCCTTCGAGAGGGCGACGCCGGAACCGAACGCGTCGAAGGCCGCGCCGTCCGATGCCGTCAGCTCGGCCTGCTGGGTCCAGCTGGATCCGGACCGGACGTAGACGTAGACAGCTCCTTGCTGCGCGTTGCCGTCCACGGTGTGGAAGGGAGCGCCCACGGCCATCGTGCCGCCGACCACCGACACCGAGCTGCCCGACCCGTCGCCGCTGGCGCCGTCGGCGGCCAGCAACTCGGCCAGCTGCCGCGGCCCGCCCTTGCCCGCGAGCACGGCGGGCACGGCGGGAACGGCGGGCACCGTGCCCGGATGTGCCGTGATAGCGCCGACCGCCGGCCAGTACACCAGATTGGTCCCGCCCACCAGCACCAGCGCGACGAACCCCTGACAGAACATGGCGCGACGACGAGCTTGACGCGACGATCCCACGTGAGTTCCCCCTTCTGCCCGATCCCCGGACGCGCATGGTACCGACCGTTCCGGGGCGGTGCGCCAGTGGCACGGGCTCGCCACCCCCGGCGCCGACCGGGGCTGGTCAGGGCGGCGAGGGACCCGTCGAACCCTGCACGCGGCTTGCAATCACCGGTGGGGGGCCGGTCAGAAAGAGTGCCCCCCACCCGCCGCCGAATCGGTGAGCTGGGGGTGGTTCCCGCACGTTCGGGCCAACGGGAACGCGGCGAGGCGCTCGTCGTCGATCGGCTGCCCGCAGGCGTCGCACGTGCCGTAGCGGCCGTCCTCGAGCCGGACGAGGGCGTCGTCCACCTCGTCGAGCAAGCGGTCGGCCTCGGCCAACGCGGTGACGTAGTCGTCGAGCACCGCAGCCACCGTAGTGCCGCGACGGGCGGGGGCCGCGTCTCCTCGGGCCTCGTAGGCTGGCCCGTCGTGAACGTGGACCTCACCCGGTGACCGCACCTCTGGCCCAGCTCCTCGGCGCCGGCATGGCGGTGCCCTGCCTCGACGGCGTCGAGCGCCCCTACGTGGACCTCGACTGCGCCGCCTCCACCTCGGCCATGGTCAAGGTGGCCGAGGTGGTGGACGAGTTCCTCCCCCGCTACTCGAGCGTCCACCGGGGGGCCGGCTACCGCTCCCGGATGGCCACCGTGGCCTACGAGGAGGCCCGGGCCACCGTGCTCGACTTCTGCGGCGGGGACCGCCGGGACCGGGACGACGTGGCGATCATCTGCCGGAACACGACCGAGGCGCTGAACCACCTCGCCTACCGCCTCCGCCTCTCACCCGACGACGTCGTCGTGACGACGTTGGTGGAGCACCACGCCAACCTGCTCCCGTGGGCCCGAATGGCCCGCATCCGCTTCGTCGACTGCGGCACGGACGGCACCTTCACGATCGACGACGTGGTCGCCGCCCTCGACGAGGAGCCCCGACCCGTGCTCCTCGCCGTCACCGGTGCGTCGAATGTCACCGGGTGGCGCCCGCCGGTCGACGTCCTGTGCGCCGCAGCCCACGAGCGGGGGATCCCGGTCGTGCTCGACGCGGCCCAGCTGGCGCCGCACCGTCTCCTCCCGGCGGAGCCCGACTTCGTCGCCTTCAGCGGCCACAAGCTCTACGCCCCCTACGGGGCCGGGGCCCTCGTCGGGCCGCGGTCCGCCTTCAGCGAGGGCGACCCGTTCCTCGCCGGCGGCGGGGCGGTCGACCTCGTGACGGTGGACGAGGTGATCTGGACCGAGCCTCCCGAGCGCGAAGAGGCCGGCTCGCCGAACGTGGTCGGCGCGGTGGCCTTTGCCGCCGCCCTCCGCGAGCTCGAGGTCATCGGTTGGGGGGCCATCGAGACGCACGAGCGACCGCTCGCGGAGCGGCTGCGCTCGGGTCTCGCCGCCATCGACGGCGTGACCGTGCTCGGGCCGTCGCTCGACACCGAGACGCTGGCCGTGGCGGCCTTCAACGTCGCCGGGCTCCACCACGCCCTCGTGGCCGCCCGCCTCAGCGCCGAGTGGGGCATCGGCGTCCGCCACGGCTGCTTCTGCGCCCACCCCTATCTCCTGCGGCTCCTCGACCTGGGCGAAGACGACGTGGAAGCGGCCCGCCAGGAGGTCCGGCGGGGAGACCGGCGGCGGGTGCCCGGCGCCGTCCGGGCCAGCTGCGGCCTCGGCACCACCGAGGCCGACGTCGACCTCCTGCTCGAAGCGTTGGCCGACCTGGCCGCCGGCTCTCCGGCGCCGGTCCCCTACGTCCAGGACCCGTCGACCGGCGACTTCTGGCCCGAGACCGAGCTGCCGGGCTGGTCGGTGGCCGAGCGACCAGTCGGGGCGGCGTGCGCCCGCGGCTGACGAGGGCGGTAGCGGCCGTGCTCGCCGCAGCCGCGCTCGCCGGGGCGGCGCTCGACGACCCCGCCGGCGCGACGACGGTGCCCCCCACGGCGGTGGCGTGGGTGGCGACCCACGCCGTCGTGAGCGACCCCGGCGGGACGATCGTGCGGGTCACCCTGCCGGCCGGGAGCCGGAACACCGGGCCGAGCCGGATCACGACGGCGAGTCAGCCCACCGCCATGGCGCTCACCCCCAACGGGCGGCGACTGCTCGTCGTGAACGAAGGTGCCAACTCGCTCAGCGTGGTCGATGTGGCCGACGGGGAGGTCGTGGCCACGGTCTTCGCCGGCATCCAGCCGGACGCGGTGGCGGTGGCGCCCGGGGGCACCGACGGCGCCGGTGTCGCCCTCGTGGCCGACTTCGGCAGCGGCCGGCTCACCCCGATCGACCTCGCCACGTTGCGGGCCGGCCCGTCCGTCGGGGTGGGGGATGCGCCCGACGCCGTGGCGGTGGCCGACCTCCCGAGCGGCGAGTTCGCCCTCGTCGCCGACTTCGCAGACGCCACGGTCCACGTCGTTGACGTCGCCACGATGCGCGCCGGCCCGGCGATAGCCGTCGGCACCGAGCCCGACGCGGTGGCGGTCATCGGCGGCTCGCCACCCTTGGCGCTCGTCGCCGACTTCGGGTCCGACGCCCTCACCCCCATCGACCTGTCCACGTTCCGGTCCGGCTCGCCCGTCCCCGTGGCGGGTGACCCGACCGGTGTGGTGACGTCCCCGGACGGCACCTTCGCCTGGGTGGCCGGCGGGGGTGCGCTCACCCCGTTCAAGCTGGCCGGTCTCCAGCCCGGCATCCCGGTCTCGTTGCGCAGTCCGGCGGAGGCACTGACGCTCGCCGGCCCCAGTGGCACCACCGCCTGGGTGGCGGAGGAGAACGGCTGGCTCGTCCCGGTCCCCCTTCCCGGTGGCCCGCCCGGCCACGGCGTCTACGTCGGCGGCCACCCGACGTCGGTCGTCATCGTCCCGGCGGCTCGCTGACCCGGCTCACTCACCGGCCGCGTAGACGGCCCGGGCCCGGAACCGCAGCGGCCGCTCGTCGAGCTCCTCCAGGTAGTGCGCCACCCAACCGGGCACCCGGGCGATCGTGAAGAGCGTCCGGCCGGCGTCAGGGGTGAGCCCGGCCGCCAGGCAGATGGCCGCCAGCACGAGGTCGACGTTCGGGTCCGGCACGTCGTGCGCCGCCGCTAGCGCCACCACCTCGTGCACGAGCGACCGGGTGTCGTGGTCGGCCAGTCGGTCGAAGGAGTCGAGCATGGGGGCCACCCGCGGGTCACCGTCGGTGTAGACGGCGTGGCCGAACCCGGGGAGCCGTCCCTGCTGGCGCAACGCCTCGTTCAACGCGTGCGCCGCGCCGTACTGCCCGGCCTCGGCGAGGAGGGCGTAGGCCGCGGCGCTCGCCCCGCCGTGCAACGGCCCGGCGATCGTGGCCAGGCCGGCGAGGACGGCGTCGTAGACGTCGGCCCGGGTCGAGGCGGCCACCCGCACGGCCACCGTCGACGTCGCCAGCTCGTGGTCGGCCATGAGGACGAGCACGGTGTTCACGGTGTGCACGAGCTCCGGCGACGCCACCGGCACGAGGCGGGCCGCCAGCCGTCCGGCCAGGCTGTCGTGCCGCATCGACCCGTCGTCGAGGACGAGCGGGGGGACCTCGGCCGGCGGCGCGTCGGCCGGCGGCACGACGTCGACGAGGGTGGCGACGAGCCGGGCCGCCGCGCGGGCCACCGAGGTCGGGCGGAGGTCGGAGCGGAGCGGGTCCTCGGCGGCCGCCATGACCACCGCCCACGAGAGGAGGCCGGCCACCGGCAGCTCGGGAGGCGGTTCGAGCCTGACAGGTGACCAGTCGAGCGGCCCGCTCGCCATCAGGAGCTCGGCCACCTCCTCGCACGAAGCCCGTCGGGCGAGCTCGATGGCCGGCACGCCGCGGTACGCGGGGCCGTCCGGGCGGAGCTGGGTCACCGCGGTGACCACGGTGGCGAGCCGGGTCTCCACTCGCCGGCCCCCCCGGGCCCGCCGGGCGAGACGCTCCACGTCGTCCACGTCGAAGAGGCTGCGCCGGGCGTCCGGCGCCCGGTGCGAGGCGAGCAGGCCCCGGCTGACGTAGGCGTAGAGCGTGGGGAGCTTCACCCCGAGGCGGCGGGCCGCCTCCTCGCTGTCGAGCGTCGGCACCGGGCCAGGCTAGCTCACATTGACTTGATCAACATTTACAGGAAGGGCCCGGCGGCCCAAGATGGGGGGAGCGCAGGAACGAGGAGCCGACCAACGGCCGAAAGGGGGCGGTGTGCCCACGACCGTACGAGACCTGATGTCCACCCCCCCGGTGGTGTGCCCGCCGGGGGCCACGCTGGCCGAGGCGGCGGCGGCGATGCGCGAGGCCAGCATCGGCTCGGTCGTCGTGACCGAGGCCGGGAAGGTGGTCGGCATCCTGACCGAACGGGACCTGCTCCGGGCGGCCGCCGGGGGCGCGGCGCCGGCCGACGAGCCGGTGCGCCTCTGGATGACCGAGCACCCCGACGTGCTCGGCCCCGACGAGGAGGCCGGGGCGGCCTGGTCGAGCCTCACCCACCACCACTACCGCCACCTGCCGGTGGTCGAGGGCGACGACCTCGTCGGCGTGGTCTCGCTCCGGGACCTGCTCGGCCTGGCCCGGCTGCGGCCGGCCGACGAGAGCGGGGTCGACGTGCCCCGGGGGCTCGAGGGCGTCGTCGTGGCCGAGACCACCGTGGGCGACGTCCGCGGCCTCGAGGGCTTCTTCCACTACCGGCAGTACTCGGCGGTCGACCTCGCCGAAAGCCGCAGCTTCGAGGACGTCTGGCACCTCCTCTACTACGGCGAGCTGCCCGACGCCGCCCGCCGGGCCGAGTTCGGCGCCGAGGTGGCGGCGCTCCGCGAGCTGCCGCCCGGCCTGGCCTCGCTCCTGCCGGCCCTGGCCGGCACCGGCTCACCCCTCGACGTGCTGCGTACCTCGGTCTCGTTGCTCGGCGCCGAGCTCGGCTGGCCGGCCACCCACGACGTCGACGGTGGCACCCTGCGGGACGAGGCCCTCCGGCTCGGGGCGGTGGTGCCCACGATCCTGGCCGCCGCCCACCGCCTGCGGGAGGGCAGGGAGCCCGTGCCGCCGCGCCGCGACCTTCCCTACGCGGCGAACTACCTCTGGATGCTGCGAGGCGAGGAGCCCGACCCGGCGCGGGCCCGGGCGGTGGAGCAGTACCTCGTGCTCACGATCGACCACGGCTTCAACTCCTCGACGTTCACCGCCCGGGTCATCACCTCGACCGGGGCCGACCTGGCCGCGGCGATCTGCGGGGCCATCGGGGCGCTCTCCGGGCCATTGCACGGCGGCGCGCCGAGCCGGGCCCTCGACATGCTGGACGCCATCGGCACCCCGGACCGGGCCGAGGGCTGGCTGCGCGAGGCGGTCGAACGGGGCGACCGGATCATGGGCTTCGGCCACCGCGTCTACAAGACCGACGACCCGCGGGCCCTCTTCCTGCGGGACGTGGCTCGTCGCCTTGGCGGACCGCTGGTCGACTTCGCGGTCGAGGTTGAGCGGACCACAGTGGAGGTGCTCGCCGAGCTGAAGCCCGGACGACAGCTCTACACGAACGTCGAGTTCTACGCCGGTGTGGTCCTCCATACCTGTGGCATTCCGCGGGAGATGTTCACACCGACCTTCGCGGTGAGCCGCAACATCGGCTGGTGCGCCAACGTGCTGGAGCAGGCGTCGGACAACCGTCTCATCCGCCCCACGGCCCGCTACGTCGGACCACCCCCGCCGGCCCCCGTCCCCTCGCCCTGAGCGGAGGCGTCAGCGACTGTCCAGGTGGCCGCGGGCGAAGCCGTCGGTCACCGCCCGCCGTCGGACGAAGAGCCACCGACCGTTTCGCCGCTCGTACTGGTCGAGGTAGCGGCCCCAGTGGTCGAGGCCGTGGGGCATGAGCACCATGAAATACGAACGCCCCGTGGCGTGCTCCTCGTCGACGAAGTCGACCTGGTGGGTCGAGGTGAAGTGGCGGACGTAGTGGCGGCCCGCCGGCTGGGCCTTGGCCGACCAGCGGGCCGCGGTGCCGGTGAAGATCGAAGCGATGGCCTCCTTGCCCGAGAAGACCTGCACCGACCCGTCCTCCCCGGCGAGCTCCATCACCGCGTCGTCGGCAAATAGGGCCAGCAGCTCCTCGAACCGGCCCCCGTCACCTTTGGCGTTGTAGCGCGCCACGAGATCAGAGATGGCCTCTCTGGCCAGCGCCTGCCACATCTCCATGTCGACCTCCCTCGCGCCGTCGGGGCTCCACTTCGATGGACGTCCCCTCAATCCTGGTAGAGGATCGCCCGGTGTCGGCTGTACCTACCAGATGGGCTAACCGAAGTCGACGCCCTCGATAGGCGCCGCGGGCTTGATGTCCGGAAGGCGTCGCATCCGAAATGAGTTGGCCAGACCCAGAAGTCCGGCAGTTGCCGGGACGAACAATGCGAATTGGAGGGAGCGGTTCCGGGCTTTCGTATTGATGGCGAGGACCGCGTCCTGGACCTCCTTGGGCTCATCGGCGATCTGCTGCTGCAGCTGCGTGTTGCTCATGACCTCGGCGTCGGTCTCCATTTCGGCGGCGATCTGCTGCTGCTGGGCCGGGGGGATCACCGGGCTGGCATAGGTCAGATGGGTGAAGCTCACGGCAAGGGCCCAGAGCATGAGCCCGCCGGCCACCGCGAGCCCGAACGACAGGCCAAACGAGCCGGCCGCAGAATTCACTCCGGCGGCTTCGCTGATCCGCTCTTCAGCGATGGGAGCGAGGGTGAAGTTGTTGAGCTGGGAGACGAGTAAACCCAGTCCGGAGCCGGCGACCAGCAACGGGATCACCAGGTACCAGCCCGAGTCAATTCTCGGAACAAGCGGAATGATGGCGGCCATGCCGACGGTGGCGAGCGCAAAACCGGCGAGCACGATGTTGGCCGGGCGGCGCTTGCCTGCCTTGCGGCCGGCCAGGATGGCCATGCCGAACATCGAGAGCGACAGCGGGGCGAGGGAGAGGCCGGCTTGCATCGCGTTGTACTCCAGCGTCATCTGGAGGAACAGCGGCAAGGCAATCATGGCGCCGCCCAGGGTGATCTGCTGGAGCATCTGCTGGGAGACGCCGATGCGGAAGTTCAGGTGCTTGAAGAGATCGGGGTCCAACAGGGTCGGCTTTCCTCGGCGCTTGCGCCCGACGAGCCAGTAGGCGAATGCGGCCAGTGCCACGGCGCCGATGGCGATGATGAGGCCGACGTACCCACCACCTTCCTGCCAGACGAGGATGCCGAGCACGACGCCGCCCATGCCGACGACGGAGAGCGCCGCGCCGACCAGGTCGATCTTGCGCGGCCCGGTATACGGGACGTCCTTGACCAGGCGGATCTGGGACAGCACGACGAGAATGATGACCACCTCGAGCCCGAATCCGACGCGCCACGACAAGTAGGTGGTGACAAACCCTCCGAGGAGCGGGCCGACGGCCGCGGCGATCGCCGCCGAGGCGCCGACCAGCGCATAGGCCTTCTTCTGGGCTGCCCCTGTGAAGTTGCCGTGTATGAGTGATTGCATGGCCGGCAACAAGAGGGACGCACCCAGGCCCCCGATGATGGCCCAGACGATGATGACGGGCGCCAGGCTCTGGGTGACCGTCATGGCCAGGGCACCGGCGGCATAGGCGAGCAGGCCGATGACATAGGCGCGCTTGCGGCCCATGAGATCGCCCATCTTCGAGTTGATCAGGATGAAGGCAGCGGAGACCAAAGCCTCCAAGGCGATCGCCGACTGGACGCCGCTGGCCGTCGTGTGCAGGTCCTTGACCACGGCGGAGATCGACACATTCATGAACGACGTGTCCACGACGAGGACGAACATCGCAGCCGCCAGCAGAATCGCCAGCCGCGGGCTTGCCCCGCCTTCTGCCGGGATTGCCTCCTCAGGTTCGGGGGTCATGCCGGTGGTGAACCTTCCTTCGCTCTTCTGGGCAAGGTCCGGGTGTTCGGCTCATGTCGACGCCTGGTTCGGCAGACGGTCTTCTCCAGTCTCACCACGCCGGGGCCGGGTTGGGCATCTCGCTCCCCGAGGGTCCTCTCAACTTCGCTCCAGTCGGGGCTCCGCAACGTCGACGGCAGGGGAGCGTGGAGGATGACGGCTGAAGCGGCGCCGAAGTTCCTCGACCGCCGCTTGCCGCAACTCCTTGAGGTCCAGGGCAACGAAACCGGCCTGGGGTTCCCGCTCATGGGCCTGGTCGGCATTGAGGCAGCCTCGACCTCTGGCGGGATCAGCGCCTCCGGATCCGGCCGCTGGGCAGCTCGTTCTTCAGGACGCACCACTGGGGTTGAGGCTACGTCGCCGCAGCGACGTGGGGGTCACTCTCCCGGCCGCTACGAGGTGCTCCTCAAAGACGGCACCGCCACGTAGCCGGCGATATCGGCTACCTGTTTCACTACCGCAGCTTCACCTGCCGGCGTACGGTCTTGCCCGCCGCGGCCACGATCAGGCTGAGGTCCGCCAGCCGCGCGCCGAGATCCTGGTGGCGACGCTCCAAGTCGGCCACCACGCGAATGATCGTCCGAGTCCATATGCGACGCGGTCAACAACCTGGGACGAGATCATCGAGGAAGGCCAGCCGAGATTCACGTCCCATTCGACGACCCACACGCGCAGAAGGGGCTCCGAAGAGCCCCTTCGCACGACTGCCCTGCCGTGACGAGCCCAGCATACAGCCTCGGCGTTACAGCCGATCGTTACGGTGCTCGGAGCGCCCTGGGCCTGGATGGCTGCCCTGCCGTGACGAAGCGGGAGCACCGGGTTCGATTCCCGGCCGGGGCGCCCCACCCGGGTACCGGGCCGCCCGTGGCATGTCGACCACGTTGCAGGGCGGCCCGGTGCCGCCGGGTCAACGCCCGGCCCGCCTCTCGTTCGGGGGCAGGTAAGGCTTACCGGTCGGCCACCGGCATCTCATCGCCGTAGGCGGCTCCCGTCCAATCGGTCCTGATCCTTCACCGAGACGAGCTCGGCGGGGCCCCAACGATGAGGGCGAGTCCGCGGCTCGCCGCCTCGAGCAGGGGACCGAATTCGAGCCCCGCCTCGGTCACCACGGCCCGGGCGAGCTCGAGGTCCTTGCCGAGAAGGGCAGCGGGCAGCAGGGCCCGCCCCCGGTGGAGGCCGAGAGCGAAGCTCCGGCCGCTGCCGGCGCCAAACGCCTGGGTCAGCGGCTCGGTGCCCAGCCCGAGGGAAGCGCCAAGGGCGAACGCGTCGTCCGCCGTCGCCAAGTGGGCCAGCATGAGCATGTTGTTCACGAGCTTGGTGACCTGGCCTGTCCCGACCGGGCCCATGAGGAGCACGGGGTCGCCGTAGGTCGAGAAGACCGGACGGCTGCGGGCGAAGGTGGGCTCGTCGGCTCCGACCATCACGAGGAGCCGGCCGGCGGCGGCGGCCACCCCGCCCCCGCTCACCGGGGCGTCGATGAGGACCACGCCCCGGGCGGCGGCCTCCTTCGCCAGGTCGCGGCACGTCCGGGGGTGCACCGTGCTGTGCACGGCGATCACCGTGCCCGGGCTCGCCCCTTCGAGCAGGCCGCCGGGGCCCCGCACCACCTCGGCGACGTCGGCGTCGTCGACGACGCAGACCCCGACCACGTCGCTCGAGGCGCCGAGCTCGACGAGCGAACCGGCCACCTCGACCGGGCCGTCCTCGAAGGGGGCGAGCGTCGCCGGACGACGGGCATAGAGGGTGGTCGGGTAGCCAGCCTCGACGATGCGCTGGGCCATGGGCCCGCCCTGGGAGCCGAGACCCACGAAGCCGACCCGGACCGAACGAGCTTCGTCCTGAGCGGCGCCCACCGTCGGTGCGGGCCCGGCCGGTCAGGCCTGGGGCAGCGGGCCGGCGTACGTCTTGGTCTCGGTGTACTGCTCGAAGCCCTCAACCCCGTTCTGCCGGCCGACCCCGCTCGCCTTGTAGCCGCCGAAGGGGGCGTCCGCCCCGTACCAGACCCCGCCGTTCACGCCGACGGTGCCGGCCCGGATGCGGCGGGCCACGGCGAGGGCCCGCTCCTCGGAGCCCGAGGTGACCCCGACGCCGAGGCCGTACTGGTTGTCGTTGGCGATGCGCACGGCGTCGTCGTCGTCCTCGAAGGGGACGACCACGAGCACCGGGCCGAAGATCTCCTCTTGGGCGATCGTCATCTTGTTGTCGACGTCGGCGAAGAGCGTGGGCTCGACGTAGTAGCCCTTCGGGAGGTGGGCCGGGCGACCGCCGCCGACCACCACCCGGGCGCCCTCCTCTTTCCCTTTCTCGATGTAACCCATCACCCGGTCCCGCTGGACCGCGCTGATCTGGGGGCCCTGGATGTTCGACGGGTCGGTCGGGTCGCCGTAGGGGACCGTCTTGAAGCCGTCGGCCATCATGGCGATCCCCTCGTCGTAGCGTGACCGGGGCAGGAGCATGCGGGTGAGCATCACGCATCCCTGGCCGCCGTGCGAGCAGATGGTCCAGGCGAAGGCCATCTTGGTCTCGAAGTCGGCGTCGTCGAGCACGATGTCGGCCGACTTCCCGCCGAGCTCGAGGAAAAGGCGCTTCAGCGACGGCGCGCTCTTCTCCATGATGCGCCGCCCGACGGCCGTCGACCCGGTGAACGAGATCAGGTCGACCCGCGGGTCGGTGATCAGGTCCTCGGCCACCGAGTTGTCCGAGGTCGTCACGACCTGGAGGATGCCGGCCGGGATGTCGGTCTTCTCGAGCGCCAGGCGCCCGATGCGGGTGGCGTTCCACGGGGTGTTCGGTGCGGCCTTCAGGATCACCGAGTTGCCGGTGGCGAGGGCCTGGCCGAGCTTGTTGATGGAGACCTCGAAGGGGTAGTTCCAGGGCACGATGGCCCCGACCACGCCCACGGGCTCCTTCTCCACCCAGCGCCGGCTGTGCTGCCCGAAGGCGTGCCCGTCGGGCAGGTCGCGGCGCCAGGCGAACTCGTCGATGAAGCGCATCGGCCAGCGGAGGCCCTCCTCGAGCGGCGCGTCGAGCTGGGGCCCGTAGGTGAGGAGGATGGGCGCGCCCACCTCGGCCACGAGCTCGCCCCGCAGCTCCTCGCGCTCCTCTTCGATGGCCGTCTGCAGCTGCTGCAGGGAGCGCTTGCGCAGCTCCCGGTCGGTGGCCCAGGCCGACTCGTCGAAGGCCCGGCGGGCCGCGCCGATGGCCCGGTCGAGGTCCTCGTGGCCGGCGTCGGCCACCTGCCCGAGCACCTCTTCGGTGGCCGGGTTGATGTTGTCGAAGCGCTTGCCCGACTGGGCCTCGACGAGCTCGCCGTCGATCAGCATCCGGACCTCGCCCTGCACGGTCGCAGCTTCGCTGGTCGTGGTCATGGCCACCCTCCCGTCTCGCGGACGGCGGCGCTCGGCCGCCGAACCCATTGTGGAAGCTCGGTGCGGGCCCCTGCCAGCCCGGCGGGGCTCACATCACCGCGCCGGGGCGGCCCCCCGCCGACTCGCCCAGCTCGCGGATGAGGTTCTCCTGGACGAACGAGGCCACGAGGCGCCCGTCCTCGGTGAAGACGTGGCAGCGGCCGTAGCTGCGGCCCCGGCCGGCGTAGGGGCTCTCGTGGGCCATGAGCAGCCAGGTCCCGGCGTCGAAGCGCTCGTGGAAGGTGAGCGTGTGGCTCACCACCCCGGTCGAGATGCCCCGGTGGGCCATGTTCTGGCCGATCCCCTCGTGGGGCCGCATGGCCGTGCCGATGAGGAAGCCGTCGGTGGCGTAGGAGAGCATCGCCTGGTTGAGGACGTACTCCCCGGGCCCGCCGGGCAGACGGATCCACGCGAAGAGCTCGGCCGGCCCGAGCGGGGCGTCGGGGTCCCAAGTGTTCACCCCGTCGACCACCCGCAGCTCGGTCCCCGGTGAGCAGAGGCCGCCCTGGCCGGTGTCGACCGACTCGTCGGGCCCGGCCACCTCGGGCATCTCGGGCTGGTGGCGGATGATGTCGGGCTCGTCCACGTGGAGAAGGAGGAGCCCCCGGGCGCAGAGCCGGTCGCCCTGCCAGATCGTCACGGTGTCGCTCCCGAGCGTCCGGCCGTCGTGCATCGGGTCCACGACGATCTCGACCGGCTGCCGGAGCGTGCCGCTGCGGGCGAAGATGGCGTGGACCGACTTCACCTCCTTCTCGGGGTGCGTCGCCTGGGAGGCCAGGATCATCTGGGCGAGGAGCTGGCCCCCGAAGACCACGTCACGCTGGTCGGGGTCGCCGATGCTCGCCGCCTCGTAGCGGTGCTCGCCCACCTCTTTCAGGACGAAGGCCTCGGGCACGTCGGTCACAGCACCGCCCCTTTGATCTTCAGATCCATGATGGCGTCCATGTCGAGGCCCATCTCGAGCAGCACCTCGTCGGTGTGCTCGCCGTGGTCGGGCCCCCGGGTGAGGTCCGGCGGGGTCTCGTCGAACTGGAGGGGCGAGGCCACGATGCGGTAGGTCGTGCCCGACTTGGCCTCCACCTCCTGCAGGTAGCCGTTGGCCAGGGCCATCGGGTCCTCGAGCAGCTCGGCCGCCGTCTGGACCACCGCCCAGACCCCGGCCGCCTCGGCCAGGGCCTCCCGCCACTCCTCGACCGTCCTCGTGGCGAAGATCTCGTCGAGGGTCGTCACGCACTCCTCGCTGTGCTGCGCCCGGGCCGCGGCGTCGACGAACCGGGGGTCGTCGGCCAGCTCGGGCCGGCCCATGCGGGTCACGAGATCGCCCCAGTAACGGTCGGACTCGAGCATCACGAGCGAGAGGTAGCGGTTGTCCTTCGTGCGGTAGGTCCCGACGATGGGGTTCGGCACCTTCTTGCGGTTGCCCCTCGGCATCCGGTTGAAGCCGAACAGGCCGGCGGCGATGATGCTGGCCCCCGTGGCCCACATGGCCGTGGCCAGGAGGGAGTTGTCGACCACCAGGGCCTCGCCGGTCCGCTGGCGGTGGAAGAGGGCGGCCGAGATCCCCCCGGCGATCGTGAGTCCGCCGATCACGTCGCCGAAGGCCGGGCCGGGCTGCATGATCGGGTAGTCGTCGGGGTTCGAGATGATGTCGGCCGGGCCGCCCCGGCCCCAGAACGTGCAGCCGTCGTAGCCACCCCGCTCGGCCTCGGGGCCCCGCTGGCCCTGGCCCGAGCCCCGCACGTAGATGATGTCGGGGTTCACCGCCCGGACGTCCTCCACGTCCACCCGGTACTTCGTCCGGGCCTGGGGCCGCCAGTTGGTGAGGAACACGTCGGCGTGCTCGCACATCTTGAGGAGCAGGTCGTGGCCCTCCTGGCTCCTGATGTCGAGGCCCACACTGCGCTTCCCCCGGTTGGGCAGCTCCATCATGTGGGCCACCCCGCCCGGGCCGGTCGGGATGAGCCCCATGGCGGCCAGGCCCCGCTGCGGATCGCCCGACTCGGGGTGCTCGATCTTGATGACGTCGGCCCCCCACTCGGCGAGGACCGCCCCGGCGACCGGCACGTAGGTCCACGAGGCCAGTTCGACCACGCGGATCCCGTCCATGATTCCCTTCACTGCTGCCTCCTCGGGCTCGTCGTACCGGTCGGTCGAACGGCGGACCCCCGGTCTAGCCGCCCGTCCGTGAGAGCCAGCGCGGCCTCGGGGTCCCCTCTCGGCTACTGCATCGAGGCGGGGATCAGGGTCGTGATGTCGATGCTCCCGGTCATGATGGCCCCCATCGTGCCGCCGTCGGTGATGAAGTTCTCACCGGTGATGAAGCTCGCCGCCTTGCTGTTCAGGAAGACCATCGGATAGGCCTGCTCCTCGGGCAGGGAGCGCCGACCGAGCGGCACGGGGAACGCCTCCATGAACTCCTTGCCCACGGTCGCCTCGAAGTCGGGCATCATCGGCGTCTCGGTCGGGCCCGGGCTGATGCAGTTGAGCCGGATCCCCTTGTCGGCCAGCTTGTAGGACGCCCAGAGCGTCCAGACGATGATGGCCTCCTTCGAGGGGGCATAGCCCCCGGCGATGTCGTCGGGGTGCTCCTCGCACCACTGCTTGGCCGCGGCGAAGCCGGGGGAGGTGACGAGCGGCATCCACTTGGCGATGTTGGCCAGATAGCCGGCACCGGCGGTCGACGAGATGCTGCAGATGGCCGAGCCCGCCCCCATGTGCTCGCTCACCAGCTCGGCCAGGTGGCGCATGCCGCAGAAGTTGACCAGCATGACGTCGAGGTCCGGGAACTTGATCCCGGGCAGGCCGGCGCAGTTGAACAGGGCGTCGACCCGCCCGCCGATGCGGGCCACGGCCGCCGCGGTGGCGTCGGGATCCCGCAGGTCGACGGCCTCGTAGCTGGCCACGTCGACCGGCGGCTCCCTCAGGTCGAGGACGTGGATCTCCGCCCCCTGGCGGGCCAGCTCGCGGACCACCGCCGCGCCCATGCCCGCACCGCCACCGCCGCTCACGATGACGCGGGACTCTTCGTAACTCCAGACGGACGCCATGTTGGACCCCTCTCGTCACTCGTTGCCCGACGGCGTTCGATGCTTGCCGATGGGTCCTGGGCCGTCAAGAAACGGGCGGCCGGGGAGCTGGGCTAACGGGGCAGGCCGAGACCACGCTCGGCGAGGATGTTGCGGTTGATGTCGCTCGTCCCGCCAGCGATCGACGACGAGGGCGACGTGGTGAGGGTCTTGGCCCACGGGCCGAGGAGCGCCGCCTCCCCGAGGATGTCGACGGCCAGCTCGGCCAGCTCCTGGGAGGCCTGCGACCACTGCAGCTTGGCCAGGCCGCCCATCGTGGCCGAAGGCTCTCCCCCCCGGCCCACCTTGGCCAGCTCGCGGGCCGTGCTGAAGCGCATGCAGGCGATCTCGGCGTAGAGGGCGGCCAGCCGGTCCCGCCGGACGGGGTCGGCGAGCTCGGGGCGCCCCCGGGCCTCGGCCACCAGCTCGTCGAACTTGGCCTGCAGCGACAGGTGCAGGCGGGCCACCCCGGCCCGCTCGTGGCTGAGGGTGGTGATGGCCACCCGCCAGCCCTCGTGGAGGTCGCCGAGGAGGGCCTCCCTCGGCACGAGGACCTCGTCGAAGAAGAGCTCCGAGAAGACGTAGTCGCCGGCCATCGTGCGGAGCGGCCGCACGGTGATGCCGGGGCTCTTCATGTCGACGAGGAGGCAGCTGATCCCCTTGTGCTTCTCCACTTCGGGGTCCGTCCGCACGTAGAGCTGGCACCAGTCGGCGTAGCGCCCGAGGCTGTTCCAGGTCTTCTGACCGTTGACCACGAAGCCCTCGTCGGTGAGGGCCGCCGCGGTCCGCAGCGACGCCAGGTCCGAGCCGGCGTCGGGCTCGGACATGCCCTGGCACCACATCTCGTCCCCCCGGAGCATGGGGCCGAGGTAGCGGGTCTTCTGCTCGGCCGTGCCGAGGGCCATGATGGCCGGGGCGATGTTGGCCACCCCGATCGTGTTGACCGGGCCCGGCGCCTTGGCCGCCGACATCTCCTCCAGGTAGACGAGCTGCTCGTCCACGTCGGCGTCGCGGCCCCCGTACTCGGCCGGCCACGAGGGGGCGGCCCACCCGCCGTCGGCCAGCACCCGGTTCCAGGCCCGCAGGGCGTCGAGATGCTCTTCCCCCTCCATCGACGCCTGGTAGGTCGCCACCACCTCGTCGGTCAGGTGCTCGGCCAACCAGCTCCGCAGCGTGTTCCGGAACTGCTCCAGGTGGGCCCCGTCGCTCACTGCCTCGGGCTCTTCGGCTGGAAGCGGATGGCGCCGTCGAGGCGGATCACGTTCCCGTTCAAGTAGGGGTTCTCGCAGAGCTGCTGGACGAGGTGGGCGTACTCGTCGGGGCGGCCCATGCGCTTCGGGAACGGCACGACCGGGCCCCACACGGCCTCGACCGCCTCGGGGTTGTCGCCGTAGGCCGGCGTGATGAACGTCCCCGGCGCGATCGTCACCACGCGGATGCCCACCACCGCGAGGTCCCGGGCGGCCACGAGGGTCATACCCATCACCCCGCCCTTGGCGCTGGCGTAGGCCACCTGCCCGATCGTGCCCTCGATGCCGGCGATGGAGGCGGTACACACGATGACGCCCCGCTCGCCGTCCTCCAGGGCCTCGGACCGGGAGATGCCCGCCGCGGTGAGGCGCAGCACGTTGAACGTGCCGACGAGGTAGTGGTCGATGGTCCGGCGGAAGTCGTCGAGCTTGTGGGGCGTGCCGTCGGCCTTGAGCGTCCGCCCGCCCCCGCCGAAGCCCCCGTGGCACACCACGCCGATCCGCAGCGGCCCGAACGAGAGCGCCGCGTCGACGGCCTTCGACACGCTCTCTTCGCTCGTGGCGTCGGTCTCGACGAACACCGCCCGGTCGCCGAGCGACTCGACCAGGGCCTCGCCCTTGTCCTTGGCGAGGTCGGCGACCACCACCCGGGCCCCGGCCGCCGCCAGCCGGCGCACCGTGGCCTCGCCGAGGCCCCCGGCTCCCCCGGTGACGAGGGCCGACGATCCGTTGATCTGCATCCGCGCTCCTGGGTCGAAGGCTCCGGTCGGCCAGTGCCGACGGAGCGCCGGTACCTTAGATCCGGGCCCGCGGACCCGACAGACCGAGCTCAGTCGGCGAGCGAGAGGGCGTTCTCCGGGCAGTTGTCGACGGCGGTGCGGGCTTTCGCCTCCTCGCCGTCGGGGACGACCTCGTGCAGCACCACGCAGTGGCCGCGCTCGTCGCTGTCGAACAGCTCCGGGGAGAGCGAATAGCACCGGCCGTGGCCCGTGCACCGCTCCGAGTCGAGGACGATCCTCACCGGGGCGAGCCTACCAACCGTCCGTCACCTGGTCCCCGGGCCCCGGCGGGCGCCGGAAAGGCCCCGTGTAGTCTGAGCAGTCACCACCGCCGGTCACGCGCCGGCCTGCCCGAGGAGCACCCGATGCCCGAAGCCGTGATCGTCTCCGCTTGCCGCACCGCCATCGGCACCGCCCGCAAGGGGAGCCTGGTCGAGACCGACGCCTTCGAGCTGGCCCGGGTGGTGATCGACGAGACCGTGCAGCGGACGGGGCTCGCCCCGGCCGAGATCGACGACGTGATCATCGGTGAGTCGGGCTACGGCGGCGGGGTGATCGGGCGCTACGCGGCCATCGAGGCCGGCCTCGTGAACGTGCCAGGGCTGGCCCAGAACCGGCACTGCGCCACGTCGCTCGCCTGCGTGCAGACGGCGGCGGCCGGCATCCGGGCGGGGATGGACCAGGCCGTGATCGCCGGTGGCACCTACTCGGGCTCCACCATGCCGGCCACCCCCCGGCGCATCCCGGGCACCGACGAGTGGGACCAGACCTGGATGTCGCCCTCGCACCCCGAGACGCCCGATGCCCCGACCCGGGACATGTCCATCACGGTCGGCTGGAACACCGCCAAGCTGGCCGACGTCAGCCGGGAGGAGATGGACGCCTGGGCCCTCCACTCGCACGAGAAGGCCGTCGCCGCCATCGACGAGGGCCGCTTCGCCAAGGAGATCGTGCCGGTGAAGGTGACCAAGCGCGACGGCTCGGTCGCGGTGTTCGACGTCGACGAGCACCCGAGGCGCGACACGACGATGGAGAAGCTGGCCGCGTTGGCCCCGATGCACCCGGAGATCCCCGGGTTCAGCATCACCCCGGGCAACTCCTCGGGCCTGAACGACGGTGCGGCGGCCCTCATGGTCACCTCGGAGGAGTTCGCCGAGCGGCACGGCCTCACCCCGCTGGCCACGGTCCGCTCCTGGGCCTCGGTCGGGGTGGACCCGGTCGAGACGGGGCTCGCGCCGACGAAGGCCATCCCGAAGGCCCTCGAGCGTGGCGGCCTCAGCCTCGAGGACGTGGACCTCTACGAGATCAACGAGGCGTTCGCCTCCATGTGCGTGGCCACCACCCGCATCCTCGGCATCGACCCGGCGATCGTGAACGTGAGCGGGAGCGGCTGCAGTCTCGGCCACCCGATCGCCGCCACCGGCGCCCGCATGGTCACGACGCTCGTCTACGAGCTGCAGCGCCGGGGCGGCGGGACCGGCGTGGCCGCCATGTGCGCCGGTGGCGGCATGGGCTCGGCCGTCGTGGTCGAGGTCGGCAAGGCCTGACCGTCGGCCCGGCTCAAGCCCGGGCCGGCAGGGACACCGTGGCCTCCCCCGGGGCGAGGGGCTCCCCGTCCTGGTTCTCGGTCCAGACGTCGAGATCGACCTCGAAGCGCTCGCCCGCCCGTCGCACGGCCTTGATCCGCCCGCGGGCCGTCACCGTCTGGCCCTTCAGGTTCGGGCCACGGAACTGACAGGACACCCGCTCGATGCGGCCCTCGTCGCCGAGCCACTGCCGGAGGACGTCGTGCAGGTAGGCCCACTGGAGGTTGCCCATGCCGAAGGCCCCGTCGTAGCCGGCCTCCCGCCCCGCCTCGTCGTCCATGTGGATCGGCACGAACTCGTCGTTCACCGCGGCGTAGCGGTTCCAGTGGTGGAGCCCCGGCTGCCGCACGAACGCCGGGATCTCCTGAGCCGGAGCGAGGGTCGACGGGTCGGGTGGGTTGCTCATGCCACGTCCTCAGTAGCGGATCAGGGTCATCTCGGCGCGCTTCACCGGCGCGCCCTGCTGGTTCGTCCACGACTCCTCGGTGACCGCGAACAGCATCCGGCCCAGCCGGCCCTCCCGCTCGCGGTAGCCCGCCAGTTTCGAGACGGCGGTGATCACGTCGCCGGGCCGCATGCGCACGCCGTACTCGACGCTCAACCCACCGTTCAGCACGAAGCGGAGCGGTGGCGGCTCGATGCCGAGGGAACGCTCAATGAAGTGCATCCCCTCACCCTCGCCGGTCGCCCGGCGCGGCCCGGCGGGCTCGGCGGTCATCCAGGCGAAGGGGTTGAACTCCTCAGGGGCGACGATGCCGGCGTGTGACGTGGTAGCGGCGTAAGCCTCGTCCCAGTACAACCGGGGCGGCTCCTCGGGCCAGTAGACGGCGACCGCCCACTTGCGGATGTCGGAGGCCGAGATGGGGAACGAGACGCGACGACCGAGCTCGCGACCCACCGCGGCAGCCATGTCGGCCGAGATGTAGGTCTCGGTCACCGAGCCGACCTCCTCGACCGGCCGGGAGGGGGCGACGGCCGGGTCGGCCGGAGCGTACGGGGGCACCCGCGCACCGTCAACCAACGACCCGCGTTCAAGCGAGGCCGACCAGCGAGGGACCTAGGTCGGCGACGCTCGGCGCACCGACGAGCCCCATGGCGATGAACAGCTCCCGGTGCAAGAGGTGCAGCGCGGCCACGACGCCATCCTCACCCCCGGCGGCCAGGGCGAACAGGGCGGGGCGCCCGATGAACACGCAACGGGCGCCGAGGGCCAGCGCCACGAGGGCGTCGATGCCCCGACGGATCCCGCCGTCGAGGTAGACCTCGGCCCGCCCGGCCGTGGCTCCGACGACCTCCTCGAGGACGTCGAGCGTCGCCGGCGAGCGGTCCAACTGACGGCCGCCGTGGTTCGACACCCAGACGGCCGTCACCCCGTGGTCGACGGCGCGCCCGGCGTCCTCGCCCGACTGCACCCCCTTCAGCACGAGGGGCCGGCCGTCGCACGCCGCGACGATCCAGTCGAGGTCGGCCCAGGTGCTCCGGAACCCGCTCGCCAGGGCGTCGTACCCGGGCGCGAGGTGGCCCCAGTGTCCGTGGTAGTAGGGGCTGTCGGGGTGGGCCCGGCGGCTCTGCAACTCGAGGTCCCGGTAGCCGACGATCGGCACGTCCACCGTGAGCACGATCGCCTCGAAGCCGAGATCGAGGGCCCGGCGGATGGCGGCCTCGTTCGGCGCCCGCTCGGGCCCGACGTAGAGCTGGAACCACCGGGGACTGGCCGCGGCGGCCGCGATGTCGTCGTGGGCCACCGTCGCCGCCGTTGACGCGCAGAACGGGACCCTGGCCCGCCCCGCCGCCCGGGCGGTCGCCACCTCGCCCTCGGGGTGGGCGAGCCCGTGCTCGGCCGTCGGCGAGATGCCGATGGGCATGGCCACGGGCGTCCCGAGCACCGTGCTCTCGGTGCTCAGCCCGGCGAGGTCGGCGAGGACGCGGGGCCGTAGTCGTCGGCGGGTGAAGGCCTCGAGGTTGTGCCGAGCCGTCTCGCCGTCGCCCGCTGCCGCGAGGTAGTAGTTGCGCACCTCGGGGTCGAGGCGGGTGCTGCCGAGGGCCATCAGTTCCTCGACGTTCACGCAGTCCTCGACCGAACGCTCGGCCGCCCCCGGATCGTTCGGGGCGTCGGTTCGCCAGGCTGCGTCCACCACCACCTCCGCACGCCGTCGGGGCCGGTCCGTCCGACACTATCGGGACGCCCGCGTTCGGCATGAAGCCTCGATCGTGAGCAGCAGGAGGAACAACCGGCAATCCGTGGCCACGACCTGGCCCGCTCCGCGGCTGACCGCCACCCGGCCGCCGCGGCCCCGTGGCACGATCGTCGGCGTGGACGAGTCGGGGACCACGCTGATCCACGAACGGGTGGCCGCCTGCCGGGCGGGGGCGAACCCGACGGTCATCTGCCGGGTGCCGTCGGGCTGGGCCGTGCTCGGTGACCACCAGTTCCTCCGGGGCTACTCGTTGCTCCTCCCGGATCCCGTGGTCACCGACCTGGGTGACCTCGACGGCGAGGAGCGCCGCCGCTTCCTCTGGGACATGTCGCTGCTCGGCGAGGCCATCGGCACGTGCACGAAGGCGGCCCGCCTCAACTACGAGATCCTCGGCAACGCCGAACCGGCGCTGCACGCCCACGTCTGGCCCCGCTTCGCCGACGAGCCCGAGGAGTTCCGGCGCGGGCCGGTCGGGCGGTATCCGGCGGAGCACCGGGCCGCCGAGCCCTTCTCGGCCGAGCGGCACGGCCCGCTGCAGGCGGCGCTCCGCCAAGTCCTCGGCGACCTCCTGGCGGTCGGTGGCCGGCCGAGCCGGGTGCCCGCCGACCGTCGGTAGTCTCTCCGGCCGTGGGCGACCCCCTCGTCGTCGGCACCCTCTGGCCGAAGCGCTTCCCCGCGGCGTCCTTCGTCGAGTCGACGGGCGACGTGGCGCGCCCCGTCGAGATCCGCTCCGCCTATTACCAGGAGAGCCCCGAGGCCCGGGGCCTGCGCCGGTCGCGTCGGCCGGCCGACGAGCTTCGGGGGCTGCTGCCCGAGCTGACCGACGACGTCCGGTCGGTCCTGGCCGAGGCCGAGGTGCTCTTCACGCTGGACATACCGGACGGCATCGGTGAGCTCGCGCCGCGCCTCCGCTGGATCCAGGCCATCGGGGCGGGCGTCTTCCACTTCGACCTGGACCAGCTCGCCGCGGCGGACGTCACCCTCACCACGGCGGCCGGCGCCAGTGCGGTGGCCATTGCCGAGTTCACACTGGCCCGCATGCTCCAGGCGTTGAAGGCGCTCCGGGCCTACGACGAGTTCCAGCAGCAACGGGTGTGGGCCACACCCGAGCAGTGGTGGAACCTGGCCGACGGCCGGCTCCTCGAGGAGCTGACGCTCGGCGTGGTGGGCCTCGGGCAGATCGGTCAGGCGGTGGCGCAGCGGGCCCACGCCCTGGGCATGAGGGTCGTGGCCAACCGGCGCCGGCCGGGCCGGCTCGGCCATCCCGACTACGTCGACGAGCTCTACGGCCCCGACGGCCTGGACCGGGTGCTCGAGCAGGCCGACGTCCTCGTGCTGGCGGCGGCCGAGACCGAGGGCACCATGGCCCTCATCGGACGCCGCGAGCTCGAGCGCATGCGCCCCGGCGCGCTGTTCTGCAACGTCGCCCGCGGGACGCTCGTCGACGAGACCGCCATGGCCGAAGCGCTCACCTCGGGCCGGCTGGGCGGGGCCCTCCTCGACGTGACTGCGGTCGAGCCCCTGCCACCGGAGAGCCCCCTGTGGTCGACGCCCAATACCTACATCTCCCCGCACTCGGCGTCGTCACACGACAAGATGATCGAGCACACCGTCGAGCTCTTCGCCGACAACCTGCGCCGTTACCTGGCGGGGGAGACGCTACGGAACCTGGTGGACCAGGAGCTCGGCTACTGAGCCGCTTCAGGCAAAGGCCGGCATGACCTCCTCGGCGAAGAGCTCGAGGGTCTCGGTGGCGGCCCGGTCGTAGGTGAAGAACACGAAGAGCGTGATCCCCTTCTCCACGTTCTCGGCGATGTGCTCGACCACCATCGGCGGCGTCCCGATGTAACCGCCCTCCTCCATGCCCCAGCCGGGCCCGCCGTAGCGGCGCAGGGCCTTGGCCTTGGCCTCGGGCAAGGAGGCCTCGTCCCTCGTGAGGACGAGGACAGCCTCGTGCGATTTGCGGATCTCCGCCGGGTCGCGGCCGATCTTCTCGCACTCGGCGACGAGCGTGCCCTGGCTCTCCTCCCAGCGGACGAGGCCGTAGGTGGGGACGTTCCAGACGTCGGCGTAGCGGGCCACGAGCGGGAGGGTGTGCTTCGGCCCCATCCCCCCGACGTGGATGGGCGGACGCGGCGACTGGACGGGCGGGGGCCGGTTGGGCACGCCGTCGAGCTGGTAGAAGCGGCCCTCGAACGAGGTGGGCTCCCCGCTGAACATGGCGGTGAGAATGGCGAGCGTCTCCCCCAGCCGCTCCGAGCGCTCGGCGAACGGGCCCCACGGCAGACCGGTCTGGTGGTGCTCGATCTCGACCGAGCCGCTCCCGATGCCGAGGTCGAGGCGCCCGCCGGAGAGCACGTCGAGGGACGTGGCCATCTTGGCGAGGAGGGCCGGGTGGCGGAAGTTGGAGCACAGCACGAGGTGGCCGACCCGCAGCCGGGTGGTCGCCGCCAGCACCCAGCTGGCGAGGGTCCACCCCTCGTAGGCGTCGAGGTCGGGCAGCCCCGGTCCGTAGAAGTGGTCGAAGAACCAGACCGAGTGGTAGTCGAGGCGCTCGATCACCTGCACCCGGTCCATGATCTGCTGGTGGGTGAAGCCCACCTGGGGTACGTAGATCCCGAACTCCACCGGATGATCAGCGGCCATCACCACTCCCTTCGGTCCGGGCGAGGACGAGCGCGGCGAACCGGTCGTCGTTGCCGGCGTCGTGCACCTCCACCCGGGCGAGACCGCGGCCGAGGAGGGTCGCGGTGGCCCGCCCCGGGCCCACCCGGATGGTCGTGAGGTAGTTCGTCTCGAGGTCGCGGATCGGCGCGCCCAGCAACGACTCGGCCGCCAACTCGCCGAGGAGCGCCACGATCCCGCCCTGGAGGGTGCCCGACAGCTGGGAGACGAAGGGCGTGCGGTCGATCTCGACCACCCCCGGGGCGAGCAGACGGGTGCCCACGTGCTCGGGGAGCGGCGCCCGCATGGTCCCCCGCGTCACCTGCGGACCGTCCATCGGGGGGTAGAGGTCCTCAGGCCGCGGGAGGGGACGAACGTGAGTTGGGAGATGGCGACGAGCCGACCGGTGGCGAACGACGGGGCGGTCTCCCGGAACTCGGTCTCGGTCACGACCGTACCCCGGCCGGCCTTCAGGATCGTGGCCGCCATGTCGATCTCGTCGGGCACGTCGTCGGTGAGGATCCGCACCCCGATGTCGAGCGTCAGCGCCAGCCTCGGGGCCGTCGGGACCGTGGCCATCCGACCGGCGATGACGTCGCCCAGCGTGGCCAGTACCGAGGGACGGACGAGGCGAGAGCCCGGGGGCCGGAGCTCGTCGGTGATCCTCGCCTGACCCACGACATCGTCACCGACGAACTCGCAGGTGTAGTCGAGGTCCTTGACGAACATCTCCTCCGGTATCGACGTCTCGAAGTCGGACGGTTCGACGTCCGGTTGCGGCGCGGCGTCGGCCATGGGCCAGGCAGGTTACCGATAGTTCCTGTACCGGCACGAACCGGGTGGTCGGCGCGGGGCACTCAGTAAGGTGGGCGGCCGTGCCCGACCCGACCACCGCCGAGGTCGTCGTCCCCGGCGTGGACGGCGTGATGAACGGTCGGCTCTTCCACCTCGACGGCGGGCGGCCGCGGCCGGCCATCCTCGTGCTGCCCGAGGTCGACGGCTACTGCGCGGCGACAGAGGCGGCGGCCGCCCGTCTCGCCGGCGCCGGCTACGCCGCGGTGGCCCTCGACGTCTTCGCCCCGCTCGGCGGGGTGCCACCGCTCACGGACCGCGACGTGGCGATGGCCTGGGTGGCCCGCCTCGACGACCACCGCCAGCTCTCGGACCTGGCCATGGCCGTGGCCTGGCTGGCCGAGCAGCCGGCGGCCGACCCGAAGCGACTGGGCATCCTGGGCTTCTCCATCGGGGGCCGCTACGCCATGCTGCTCGCCACCGAGTCCCACGGGCTCGGTGCGGTCGTCACCTTCTACAGCGACCCCTGGCCGGGCCGCTCCCATCCCAACGTGGGTCTCGGGCCGGGTGACCACGTCCCGGCACTGCAGGCCCCGGTGTGCGCCATCTACGGCACCGAGGACGACTTCATCACCTTGGAGAAGGCCCAACGATTCGGTGAGCTGCTCGAGGCCTCGGGGCACGAAGCCCACTACGTCGCCGGCCGCCACTTCTTCGCCAACGAGGGGCGACCGCGTCGCTACGTCCGGGCGTCGGCCGACGCCGCCTGGGCGGTGACCCTGGCGTTCTTCGGGCGCCACCTCCGACCGAACGGCGGCTGACGTGGGGTTCCTGGAGGAGCGGGCCAACCTGGCGGGCAAGGTGGCCGTCCTCGTCGGCGGGGGCGGGGGGCTCGGTCGGGCCTGCGCCCTCGACCTCGGTCGGGCCGGCATGCGCGTCGCCCTCGCCGACCGCGACGAGACGGCGCTGGAGGCGACGGTGGCCGACATCGAGGCGGCCGGCGGGGAGACGCTGAGCGCGTTGTTCGACGCCCGCGAGCCGGACGCGCTCGCCGCCTTCTACGAGCGGGTCGACGAGACGTGGGGCGACCGGCTCGACGTGCTCGTCAACGTCGTCGGCGGGACCTTCGCCCAACCCTTCGAGGAGTCGAACCCCCGGGGATGGGACGCCCTCATCCGGACGAACTTCGTCTGGCTGCTCCACAGCACCCAGCTCGCGATACCGCGGCTGCGGCGGGCCGGTGGCGGCAGCATCATCAATCTGACGTCCATCGAGGCGCACCGGGCCGCGCCCCGCTACGCGGTCTACGCGGCGATGAAGGCGGCGGTCCACAGCCTGACGAGGAGCCTGGCGGTGGAGCTCGCCCCCGACGCCATCCGGGTCAACACCATCGCCACCGACCTGGTGCCGACGGGCGCCATGGCCGAGCTCCAGGTCGTCGGGGACGACAAGGCGAAGCTCCACCACCAGGTGATGATCCCCATGGGCCGGTGCGGGACCTACGAGGACGTCGGCGGGTGCGCGCTGTTCCTCGCCTCGGACCTCTCCGCCTACGTGACCGGCACGAGCCTCCACCCCGACGGCGGGGCCATCGCCTCGTCGGGCTGGATGAACTGGCCGGGCTACGGGTTCCTCAACCACCCGTCGCCGCCGGTCATCGAGTGGCTGCTCGGACAAGAGGAGTGAACGGCGTGGTGCGGCGAAAGGAGCGACGTGGAAGCTGAGGGTGTGGCCCTCGTGACCGGGGCCAGCCGGGGGATCGGCCGGGCGGTGGCCGTCGACCTCGCCCGGGCCGGGTTCGACGTGGTGGCCACGATGCGCGACCCGGCGGCCGGGGAGGGACTCGCCGAGGAGGCCGCCGGAGGCAAGGGCTCCCTCCGGGTGGCCCGCCTCGACGTGACCCGCCCCGAGACCATCGAGATCCCGGCGGGTCTTCGGGTCCTCGTGAACAACGCCGGCACCGAGCTCGACTACCTCCCGGTCGAGCACACCCCGATGAAGCAGTGGCGGGAGGTCTTCGAGACCAACGTGTTCGGGCTGATCGACGTCACCCGGCGAGCGGTGCCCGAGCTGCGGGCCGGCGGCGGCGGCGTGATCTGCAACATCACCTCGTCGTCCCTGCTGCTGCCGTTGGCCTTCTACGCCGTCTACCGGGCCTCGAAGGCCGCGGTCCAGGCGTTCGGCGAGAGCCTGTCGGCCGAGGTGGCCCCGCTCGGCATCCGGGTGGTCGAGATCCTGCCGGGGCCGGTCGAGTCCGACATGCTCGCCCACTCCGACCGGCCGCGGGAGGCCGCGGCCTACCCGGAGTACGCGGCCCTCGCCGAGCAGCAGTACGTCGAGCGCCACGCCCTCACCGCGTCGACCCCAGCGGCGGCCGCCGCCGCGACCATCCGCCAGGCGATGCTCGACGAGGGCGGACCGCTGCGCCAGCCCTGCGACGAGATGGGCCGCCACCTGCTGGCCGCATGGCGCAAGAACCCCGAGGATGTCATCGCGGGCCTGCTCGAAGGCTGAGGCCGACGCCCTCTCGCGGTCCGATCCCGTGTCTCAGGCCATGCCGGACGACGAGACGATCACTATTCGCCCGTACTTCGCCGCACGCGGGCTTGAGAACGGCGACGGGGTCCGGTAATCGATAACGATCGTCTGCTCCGGAGGGACGTCCACGTTGATACCTGCGTGGCCGATGTCCTCACCGAACCACCGGAAAAACACCGTGACCTCATGTCGTCCAGGCGCGCACGGCAACCACTGTCGTCCCCAACGTGTCCTTCGAGGCGCCCCGTCGATAACGATCTTGGGCCGGCAGAACATCTGCCAACCCCATGCGAGCACGCTGCAACGTAAGTAGAGGAGGATCCCGGTTCGCTCGTTCGGTCGGTCACGCACCGATGCTCAGGAGGGGGGCGCCACCCCGACCAGGCCGTACATGTTGGTGCCCATCATCTTCTTCACGTCCTCGATGGAGAAGATGTCGCTCATCTCCTTGGCCCAGTTGACGGGCACGTCGAGACCCTCGGGGTGCGGGTAGTCCGACCCGAAGAGGACGTGCTCGGCCGTGATCACGTCGACCAGGTCCTCGATGTGGTCCTCCCAGAACGGGTTGATGTAGAGGTTGCGCACGAAGACGTCGCGCGGATGCTCCACGAAGTCCTGGGGCATCTTCTTGTAGACGTGCTCGAGGATCGTGAGGCAGGGCAGGGCCCAGCTCCCGCCGTTCTCGATGCTGGCCAGCTTGACCCCGGGGAAACGGCTCAGCATGCCGTGGCAGATGGCCGAATAAACGGTGTCGCTGATGGCCCGCCCCGACGTCGACGCCTCGAAGAAGGCCGTGGGCTTGAAGGCGAGCATCTCGCGACGGCTGCCCTCCCAGTCGTTCACCTGGCGCTGGTAACCCGAGTCCGAGGAGTGGACGGCCACGAGGACCCCCGACTCCTGCACCCTCGCCCAGAACGGGTCGAACTCGGGCAGGAACGGCGACTTCGTGCCCCGGTAGCCGGCCACCGGCGCCGGGCGGAGAAGCACCACCTTGGCCCCCTCGCTCAACAGCCACTCGAGCTCGGCCACGCCGCGCTCGACAATGCAGGGGTTCACGACGGGTGTGGCGAAGATGCGGTTCTTGTAGTTGAACTTCCACTCGTCGAGGATCCAACGGTTGAGTGAGTGGAGCATCGTGAGCGTGAGGTCCGGATCGTCGGTCAGACGCACCTCGAGCAGCGAGGCCAGCGTCGGGAACATGAGCGCCGCGTCGATGCCGAGCTCGTCCAAGAGCTCCAGCCTCGGCTCGGCCGAGCGGAAGGCCGGGATCGACCGGATCGGCTCACCGGACAGCTCCCGGAGGGTCTTCCCCTCGGTGTTGGTCCCGCCGAAGTAGGCCATGTGCGCCCCCGGCCGGGCCACCACCTCGAAGGTGGGGTTGGGGATGTACTCGGAGATCACGTTGTCGACCGCGATCTTCGTGCGCCCGTTGACCTGGACGTACTTGATGAGACCCTGGTACTCGGCCGGGAGGTAGCGGGTGAAGGCGTCCTCGGTCTCGTAGAGGTGGTTGTCAGAGTCGAAGACGGGGAAATCGAGCTTGGCCGCCATCGTGGACCTCCTGTCTCCCGACACGGCACGACGCCGGACAGACGCGCGCCGCTCTCACCAACCTATCGGGACGATCGTATCGAGCGGTCTGCGTGACCGACCAGGGTCGAAGGACCCCTGGGGGGCGCCCATCTCAGTCCGTCGCGGCCGTGGCGGCCGGCGGGTGCAGGAGGTCGCCGACCTCCCCTGCGTACCGGCCGAGCCCGTCGAGGGCCTCCTTGGAGCTGCGCCACGGACGGACGAGCACCCGGTCCACCCCGGCCTCGGCGTAGCGGGCGAGATCGTCCGGACCGGCGTCACCTGCGCCGAGCGTGATCTCCGCCCGCCCCGGTCGCCCGGCGGCCTCGCGCAGCTCGGCCAGCCGCTCGACGGCCGGGGCCAGCTGCTCCAACGTGTGGTTCATCGGGATCCACCCGTCGCCCACGGTGGCCGCCCGCCGCAGGGCGGCCGGGCCGTCGCCCCCGATGTGGAGGGGGGGCGAGGGCCGCTGCACCGGCTTGGGCTCGAACATGACCGGGCCGAAGTCGAAGAACTCCCCGTGGTGCTCGACCACCTCGTCGTTCCAGAGCCGGCGGCACACGTCGATGGCCTCGTCGACCCGGCGGCCGCGGGTGGCGAAGTCGAGGCCCACCGCGGCCCACTCCTCGGCCAACCAGCTCGCCCCGATGCCGAACTCGACCCGGCCGCCGGACACCACGTCGAGCGTCGCCACGGCCCGGGCCACGACGAAGGGGTGGCGGAGGCCGATGTTGTAGACCTGCGTGCCGAAGTGGATCTGCCTCGTGCAACCGGCCAGGAAGCCGAGGTAGGTGAAGACGTCGAAGACCGGGATGTCGGCGGGGATGGGCGGGTGGTCGGCCCCGGCGTACGGGCTGCCGGCGAGCTGGACGGGCAGCACGAGGTGCTCGGGCATCCAGACCGATTCGTAGCCGAGGCGGTCGGCCTCGACGGTGGCCTCCGGCCACAGGCTCGGTCGCAGCGTGCCGAGCGAGATGCCGATCTTCACGGTCGGGCCCAAAGCGTGGTCATCGCCCCTTGGTACCACGCTGCGCCGCGCCGGCGCCCGTTGCCGGCAGCCGCCAGTGCTGTCAGCATGAGGCGATGCGCGCCGCCGTCCTCCGAACCATGCCCGGTCCCCTCACCGTCGAGGACCTCGAGATCGATGCCCCCGCTCCCCACGAGGTCCTGATCCGGACCGTGGGGGCGGGGCTCTGTCACTCCGACCTCCACGTCATCGAGGGAAAGCTCCCGATGCCCACCCCCACGGTGCTCGGCCACGAGTCGGCCGGCGTGGTGGAGGCCGTCGGGCGCGACGTCACCTACGTGGCCCCGGGCGACCACGTCATCACGTGCATCTCGGCCTTCTGCGGCCAGTGCGAGTACTGCCTGTCGGGCCGGCCCTCCCTCTGCGAGACCTCCGGCACCGAGCGAGTCGAGGGCGAGCCGCCCCGGCTCACCATGGACGGCACCCCCATCGTCCAGTTCGCCGGGCTGTCGGGGTTCGCCGAGCAGATGCTCGTGCACGAGCGGGCCGTGGCCAAGATCCGCCCCGACATGCCCCTCGACCGGGCGGCGCTCATTGGTTGTGCGGTGACGACCGGCGTCGGCGCGGTGCACCGCACCGCACAGGTCCCGCCCGGGAGCACGGTGGCGGTCATCGGCTGCGGCGGCGTGGGGCTGAACGTCATCCAGGGCGCGGCCCTGGCCGGCGCCGGCCGGGTCGTGGCCATCGACACCAACCCGGCCAAGCTGGCCCTGGCCGAGCAGTTCGGGGCGACCGATCTCGTGGACGCGTCGGCGGACGACCCGGTGAAGGCGGTGCGTCGGCTGTTCCCCGCCGACGCCGCCCTCGGCGTGGCCGGCAAGGGCGTGGACCACGCCTTCGAGGCCATCGGCCTCAAGGCCACGGCCGAGCAGGCCTTCAAGATGATCAAGCGGGGCGGCACGGCCACGCTCATCGGGGTCTTCACCCCGGGCACCACGATCGAGCTCGACGGGTTCTCCTTCCTCAGCGAGAAGAAGATCCAGGGCACCAACATGGGCTCCAACCGCTTCCGCCAGGACATGGCCCACTACGTCGACTTCTACCTGCAGGGGCGGCTGAAGCTGGACGAGCTCGTGTCGGCCCGCATCTCGCTCGACCAGGTGAACGAGGGCTTCGACGCCATGCTGCGGGGCGAGGTGGCCCGTTCGGTCATCGTCTTCGACTGATCCCGGCGCCGGGCCCGACCCTTCGGCCGACGCCGGCACCGGAGGGTTCGACCGGAGCGACTACCCTCACCGGGGACATCGCGGGAGGGAGGGATCGTGAGCATCCTCGGCAACCGAGTGCTGCGCAAAGAGGACCCGAAGTTCCTCACCGTCGGCGGCACCTACGTCGACGACGTGCCGCTCGACCACCCCCTCCACGTGGTCTACGTGCGCTCCACCGTGGCCCACGCCCGCATCGTCTCCATCGACACCGACGAGGCCGCCTCGGCACCCGGGGTGGTCGCCGTCTACACCGCCGCCGACATCGACCTGGCGCCGATGCCTCCGGGGGCGCCCTTCGCCAATCCGGCGATGACCCGTCCCTGGTTGGCCGACGGCGTCGTGCGCTTCGTGGGCGACATGGTGGCCGCCGTGGTGGCCGAGAGCCGGGAGCAGGCCGTCGACGCGGCCGAGCTCGTCGGCGTGGACTACGAGCCCCTGCCGGTGCTCGTCGACCCCGAGCAAGCCCTCGAGAGCGAGACACTCCTCTTCCCCGAGGCCGGCACGAACCTCGTGCTGTCGATCCCCGAGTCCCTCGTGGGCATCATGCTGCCGCCCGAGGCGGCCGAGCAGGACCCGAACCTCTTCGACGGCTGTGAGGTCGTGGTCAAGCAGCGCATCTTCAACCAGCGAGTCGCCCCGTGCCCGCTCGAGGTACGAGCGGCCGCCGCCACCTTCGAGGATGGCCGCATCACGCAGTGGTCGAGCACCCAGTCGGCCCACGGGGTGAAGACCACGATCGCCGGCACCTTCGGCGTCGACGAGGCCGATGTCCGGGTGATCGCCCCGGACGTGGGCGGCGGGTTCGGGGCCAAGATGGGCGGCGGCCCCGAGGAGCTGTTCGTGACCTGGCTGGCCAGGGAGTACGGCCGGCCGGCCCGCTGGGTCGAGACCCGGAGTGAGTCGATGATGACCCTCGGCCACGGGCGGGCCCAGATCCAAGACGTCGAGATCGGCGGGACCCGGGACGGCAAGATCACCGCCTACCGGCTCAACGTGGTCCAGGACGCCGGCGCCTACCCGAACTTCGGGGCGCTCCTGCCGATGATGACCCGCATGATGCTCGGCGGCGTCTACGAGATCGAGAAGCTCTCGTTCACGAGCCGCTCGGTGGCCACCAACACCAACCCGACGGTGGCCTACCGCGGGGCGGGTCGCCCGGAGGCGGCGGCGGCCATCGAACGGGCGGTCGACCTCTTCGCCGCCGAGATCGGCATGGACCCAGCCGAGGTCCGCCGCAAGAACATGATCCGCAAGGACTCGTTCCCCCACCCCACGGCGACCGGCGTCACCTACGACGTCGGCGATTACGAGACGGCACTCGACCGGGTGCTCGAGAGGGCGGACTACGCCGGCCTCCGGGCCGAGCAGGCCCGGCGGCGCGAGTCCGACGACCCCGTCCAGATGGGCATCGGCCTCTCGGTCTACGTCGAGATCACGAACGGCATCCCGGGCAGCGAGTTCGGGTCGGTCGAGGTGCTGCCCGACGGCAAGGCCCGGGTGCTGACCGGGACGTCGCCGCACGGCCAGGGCCACGGCACGGCCTGGTCCATGCTCGTCTCCGAGCAGCTCGGCATCCCGATCGAGGACATCGAGGTGGTCTACGGCGACACCGACCGGGTCCCCCGAGGCGTCGGCACGTTCGGCTCGAAGTCGCTGCAGTCGGGCGGGGTGGCGGTGCACCAGGCGTCCGAGCAGGTGGTCGTGAAGGCCCGGGAGCTGGCGGCCGAGCTGCTCGAGGCCAACCCCGACGACGTCGTGCTCGACAAGGCGGAGGGCCGCTTCCACGTGGCCGGCAACCCGACCGCCGCCAAGTCCTGGGCCGAGCTGGCGGTGGCCGCCCCCGACGGGCTCTCCGCCGAGGCCGACTTCGAGGCGCCAGGCCCGACGTTCCCCTTCGGGGCCCACCTCGTCGTGGCCGAGGTCGACACGGACACGGGCCTCGCCCGCATCGTGCGCATGGTGGCGGTCGACGACGCCGGCACGATCCTCAACCCGCTGCTCCTCGAGGGGCAGCTCCACGGCGGCATCGCGCAGGGCGTGGCCCAGGCCTTGCTGGAAGAGGTGCGCTACGACGAGGACGGCAACCCGGTGACCTCCAACCTGGCCGACTACGCGATGATCTCGGCCACCGAGCTCCCGAGCTTCGAGACGCACCCGATGGAGACGCCGACGCCGTTCAACCCCCTCGGGGCGAAGGGCGTCGGCGAGTCCGGCACGATCGGCTCGACGCCGGCGGTGCAGAACGCGGTCGTCGACGCGCTGTCCCACCTCGGGGTGCGCCACGTGCAGATGCCGACGACGCCGATCCGGATCTGGCAGGCCATCAACGACGCCAAGGGAGGTGGGGCCCGATGAAGGTGGCCATCGAGGTGAACGGCACGCGCCAGGAGCGCGAGGTGGAGCCCCGTCAGCTCCTCGTGTTCTTCCTCCGCGACGACCTCGGACTGACCGGCACGAACGTCGGGTGCGACACGTCGAACTGCGGTGCCTGTACCGTGCTCCTCGACGGGGAGTCGGTGAAGTCCTGCTCGGTCCTCGCCGTCCAGGCCGACGGCGGCTCGGTCACCACGATCGAGGGGCTGGCCACCGACGGCGGGCTGCACCCGATGCAGGCGGCGTTCCAGCAGCACCACGCGCTGCAGTGCGGCTACTGCACGCCCGGCATGGTGATGGCCGCCGTCTCGCTCGTGCGCGAGCACCCGAACCCCACCGAGGCCGAGGTGCGCGAAGGGCTCGAGGGCAATCTCTGCCGGTGCACCGGCTACCACAACATCGTGAAGGCCGTCATGGCCGCCGGGGGTGGGCGATGATCCCCTCCACCTTCGACTATGTCCGGGTCGGCTCGGTCGACGAGGCGGTCGCCGCGCTCGGAGAGCACGGGGACGAGGCCAAGCTGCTGGCCGGAGGGCACTCCCTCCTGCCGCTCATGAAACTGCGCTTGGCCAACCCGACGGTCGTCATCGATCTCGGCCCGGTGCGCGAGCTCTCCTACGTGCGCGACGACGGCGACCACGTGGCCGTCGGGGCACTCACCCGCCACCACGACGTGCACCACGACCCCGTGCTGCGGGCCCAGGTCCCCCTCCTGGCCGAAGTGGCCGGGCGGGTGGGCGATCCCCAGGTCCGCCACCGGGGGACGATCGGCGGCTCGCTGGCCCACGGCGACCCGGCGTCGGACCTGCCCGCCGCGGTGCTCGCCCTCGGTGGCGAGCTCGTGGCGAGGGGCCCCGACGGCGAGCGCGTCATCCGGGCCGACCAGTTCTTCTCCGGGTTCTTGGAGACCGCCCTCGGCCCGACCGAGGTGCTGACCGAAGTCCGGGTGCCGAAGGCCCCGGGCGGGCACGGCTACCAGAAGTTCGTGCGGCGTTCCCAGGACTGGGCCATCGTGGGCGTGGCCGTCGCCCGGGTCGACGGCCACGTCGGGGTCGGTCTCGTGCATATGGCCTCGACGCCGGTCCGGGCCGGCGCGGTCGAGGAGGCGCTGGCCGGCGGGGCCAGCGCGGTGGAGGCGGCCGAGCTCGCCGACCGGGGCACCGATCCGACGGGCGACACCAACGCCAGCCCGGAGTTCCGGCGCCACCTGGCGCGGGTCCTCACCCGTCGGGCCCTCGTCGAGGCGGGGCTCTGACGACAATCCGCCGGGCGGTCGACCGCCCATGAGCGCCCGCGCCGCGCTCGTCGCTGCGCTGGCCGCCGTCCTGCTCGCCGCGGCCTCCGTCGTGGTGCTCATCACCAGTAACGGGAGCTCCACCACCCAAGCGCCGTCGTTGCCCAACAGCGCCTCCCTCCAGGCCCCCGACACCGGTTTCGCCGGCTACAACGCACTGGCCTTCGTGAACGACGTGAGCGCCCGCTGGCGCGTGCCGCGCATCTTGCCGGGTTCACCCACCGGTGACGCGGCCACGTGGATCGGCTCGCAGAACGTGGGACAGCCGATCGACTTCGCCCAGGTGGGGACGGTGGAGGACGTGGGCTCCGGGTTCCTCGGCCAGTCGTCAGCGCGCTCGGCGCGCTACAGCGGCTTCTGGTCCGACAGCGCGGTCGACTACCGGCCCCAACTCATGGGGGCGGTCGCCCCCGGTGACGAGGTCGAGGCCGAGATGACGAGGCACCCGACCGGGTGGGTCCTCCGGCTGAGCGACCTGACCGCCGGCTGGACCCATGTCGCCGAACCCTCGATGCCGGTGCCGCAGGGCGCCCAGGTCGCCAGCTGGATCGAGGAGGACCCGAGCCCGGCCGTCATGTCGGGGGCCGACCTGCCCTACCCGAAGATGGACAGCGTGACGTTCGAGGACATGCGGCTGAACGGCCGCGTCCCGCCGCTCTCGGTCGAGGACGGCGAAGTCCTCCTCAGCCCGAACGGCGTCTACCTCGTCCCCTCCCCGGTCGTCGACGGGCGGTTCTCGGTGGACCCGGCTCGCGGTTTCCAGCGGCAGTACCTGGCCGACGTGGCGCCCTACGCCTACCTCCTCAACCACCGGCCCGACCTGTTCAGCCGCTCGACCTACGTCGACGGCCCGCCGGCCGTCCGGCGGACCACGGCGAGCGTCGTGCTCGACACGCTCGGCACGCTCGAGAGCAAGCTGGCCGGCCAGGCGTGGCCGCCCGACGCCCGCCAGGCGGTCCTCGGCCAGGCGGCGGCGGACGGGCAGCTGGTGACCGACCTCATCCGTTGGCGCGACCAGCGCTACAAGCAGACCTCGCCGGCGATCACCGCCCTCGTCGCCGACAGCACCCGGTCGCGGCCGGCCGCCGACTTCGCCCGCTACGCGCTCGGCCTGCCGCCGGGCTGACCGGCGCGACACGGGAGCGGGGTGCTCCCCCGCTCCCGTGGCACTGCATGCGGCCGGCCACCGCCGGCGACCGTCGGGTCAGGCGGCGCCGATGATGTTGTTCACGTGCACGCCGAGGCCGGGCAGGGAACCGCCGAACGCGGCGTCGCCGAAGTTGAAGGTCCCGCCGTCCGCCGCGATCTCCCAGTAGCCCTTGCCGTCGGGGCTGGAGACGAGGGCCACGACCGGCTGGTTGAGCGTCTTGCCACCCATCCCTCCCCAGTACTTGGCATCGCCGAAGCCGAACACGCCACCGTCGGCGGCCACGAGCCAGTAGCCCTTGCCGTCCGGCGTGGCGGTGATGTTGACGATCGGCTCGTTCAGCGGCTTGCCGCCCATCGACCCGTAGTAGTGGGCGTCACCGAAGGCGAAGACGCCACCGTCGAGACCGACCATCCAGTAGCCGCCGCCATCGGGCGTCTCGGCGATGCCGATGATGTTCGAGACCAGCACGCCGATGCTCGGCAGGTCGCCCTCGTTGGCCAGGCCGAAGGCGTGCACCCCGCCGCTGCTGTCGGCGAGCACGTACCCGTCGCCGGCGGTGTCACTCGCGGCCGAGACGATGTTGTCGACCACGAGGCCACCGACGCCCGGCAGCGATCCCTTGTACGGGGCGGCGCCGTAGGCGAAGACCCCGCCGTCACCGCCGATGACCCAGTAGCCGGCACCACCGGGGTCGGCCACGATGTCGACGACGTCATTCAGCGAGATGCCGTCGCCGGTCGGGGACCCGTGGAACGGGGTGTTGAAGGCGTAGACACCGCCGGTCACGCCGGCCATCAGGTAGGCCGGGGGCGGGTTCGGCACGAGCTCGAAGGCACCGGCGTCACAATCCGCCGCCGACGAGGGCTGGGGCCGGCTGATGCCCCGCTGGTCCTGCGCCGGGCAGCTGGCCACCGGCTCGACGTTCAGCGCCGGGCTCGTCGGGCTGAGGGCCTCCGTCAGGGTGGGGCCGCCGTTGTTGGCCAGCCCCCCGACCTCGGGGTCGGTGTTGACCTGGTCGCCGGGCCCGTTGAAGTTGCACGACGTGTCGGCCTCGGGGGCCACCACGTTCCACCCCATCGAGGTGATCGTGCCGTACCCGAAGCACTGGTTCGGCGAGATGTAGTTGACGTTCCCCGCGAGCACCGTGCCCTGGATGTCGAGGACGCTGCTGGAGCTGTTGACGTAGATGCCGCCGCCGTCCTCGAGGGCGTTGTTGCCGGTGATGGTGTCGTTCACCAGGGTGGCGCCGTGGCCGCTCTCGACGGCGAGACCGCCGCCGTACTCCAAGGAGACGTTGTTGGCGATCGTGTCGTTGGTGAGGGTTGCCATCGAGTCGTCCTCGATGCCACCACCGTCGTCGTAGTCACGGGCGAAGTTGTCGTTGACGGTGCTGTTCGTGAGCACCAACGCGCCATTCTCGACCTCGATGCCGCCGCCGCAGTCCGACGTGTTCGAGGCCACCGTGACCTGGTTGAGCGTGGCCGTCCCTCCATTGGTGTTGAGCGCGCCGCCGCAGTCGTCGGCGGAGTTGCCGCTCAAATTGGAGCCGGTGACGTTGAGCGTCCCGTCGCTGTAGATGCCGCCACCTCGAGCGTTCGAGCCGGCGGCCACGTTGCCGGTCACGGCGACGTTCGTCATGGTCAAGACGCTGTCGACCTCGATCCCTCCGCCCGGACCGTTCGATCGTCCGCCCGTGATGGTGAGGCCCGACATCGTGACGGGGCCGGCATTGATGAAGAAGACCTGCGTGCCGTTGGCGCCGCTGATGGTGGTGTTGCTCTCGCCGTGACCCGTGATCGTGAGGGTGCCGGTGTCCGAGATGTCCAGCCCACCGGTGAGCGGGTTCAAGGTGTTCACCGACGGCGACGGCACCGAGAAGAGGATCGTGTCGTTGCTGCCGGCACCGTCGCTGTTGGCGTTGGCGATGGCGTCACGGAGTGCGCAGGTGGTGTTGGCCGGGTTCTCGCAGGTGGCCGCGGGCACGGTGCCGTTGTCGTCGACGGTGGTGCCCACGTAGTAGGTGTTGGCGACGACGGCCCCCGCCGGGGCGGCGAAGAACAGCGCGGCACTCGCCATGCCGGTCATGAGCACGGCGGCCGAACCGACGCGCAGGCGTCGGGTGGCGGCCGGATGCCGTCGAGCGGGTCGCGCGGGGTGTTCGGGGTGGTCTGGCATGCGGGGATTCCTTTGCTCGACGGCTAGGTGTTCGGGTTGGTGCGGACCCTACTGGGTCGGGTGGCCGAAATCACCTGCTCAGCACCCCGGACGCCTCCGAGCCTCCTCGGACCGCCGGCCCGACCGGCCCCAGGCGTGCGCCGCCAGGCTCAGCCGGTCGGGGCCAGCTTGGACGTGGCGGCGAGCTCGGCCGCCCGGCGCAGGTTGTCCAACACCACCTGCCCGAAGCTCTCCATCTTCGGGTTGTCGGCCTCGCCCGAGACCACCCGGGCGTAGCCGCCCTCGAGCACGATGGCCAGCTTGAAGCGGGCGAGCACGACGTAGTAGTCGATCTCCTCGACGGAGCGGCCGCTCACGGTGGCGTAGTAGTCGAGGATCTGGGTACGTGTCGGCAGGCCGACCATGTCCACGTAGCCACCGCTCGAGAAGTCGTACCCCTCGTCCGGCCATCCGTTCACCACCCAGCCGAGGTCGAGGAGCGGGTCGCCGATCGTCGACATCTCCCAGTCGACCATGGCGGCCAGGCGGGCCGGCGCGCCGTGGCGGAACATGGCGTTGGCGAACTGATAGTCGCCGTGGATGATCCCCGGCTCCCAGTGGCTGGGCTTGTGCGTGCGCAGCCAGGCCGCCGACTCGTCGAGACCCGGGAGCTCGCGGAACTGGAAGGCGCCCAGGTGGGCCAACCAGCGGTCGACCTGGCGTTCGTGGAACCCGTCCGGCTTGCCGAAGCCCTCGAGGCCCCGGGCCCGCCAGTCCACCTTGGCCAGCTTGGCGATCCCGTCCACCAGCTGGTAGCCGAGCCCGTTCCTCGCCTCGAGATCCGTGTCGAACGGGGGCGGCCAGCCGTCGGTGTTCATCGGCGACCACCCGTCGACGAAGCCCATCAGGTAGAAGGAGGCACCGATGACGCTCTCGTCCTCGCACGCCGCGTAGGCCTCGGGGTGGGGCACGTCCGTGCCGTTCAGGGCGGCGAGGACCCGGTACTCGCGCATCATGGTCTCGTTGCGCCCCTTCGGGACGACCCGCGGCGGGCGGCGCAGTACGAGCTCGTGCTCCCCCCGCCGGATGAGGAAGATCTCGTTCGAGGCGCCGCCGCTGACGAACGTGGTCGCCACGGGCTCGCCCTTCCCCGGCAGCTCTTGCTCGTCCATCCAGCGGGCCAGCCGGTCGTGGTCGACCAGCCCGGCCGTGCGCTCCTCGTCGCTCAGCTCCTGCTCCTCGGTTTCAGCCACGGACTCCTCCTGTCGCGCCCGGTCCGGGCTCGTCGGCGTAGGGCTCCTCGAAGTAGGAGTCGATCAGGGGGGCCAGTCCGTCGAAGAGCTCGGTCGGCGGCTGCTCCGTCGCCGGGTGCGCCACCCGCGAGGCCATGATGCCCTCGCGGGACCGAAGGGCGAACATCGACTCCCGGTGGCCCGAGTACTCCGGGGGCTGGCGGACCATCCAGACGATGCCCTCGGCCGCCACCTCGGACGGCTCCCACTGCGAGTGGTCGGCCCCCGGGGTATTGGCGATGAACCCCTCGGAGGCCACGGCCACGTCGATACGGAAGCAGTTGCAGGCGATGTGCCACCGCTGCAGCTGCCGGGCGACGTCGACGGTCATGCGCTCCAGGCCCACCTTCGAGATCCCGTAGGCCATGAGCGAGGGGTGCGGGAAGAGGGCGGCCACCGAGGAGACGTTCACGATTGATCCGCCGCCCTGCGACTGCATGGCCGGGACGGCCTGGCGGATGGCGATGATCGGCGCCCGCAGGTTCACCTGGAGGACGAGGTCGTAGCGGTGGAGCGGGATGTCGAGGTCACCCACGAACGTGATCGCCGCGTTGTTGACGAGGACGTCGAGGCGGCCGAACTCCTCGAGGGTGCGGTCCACCATCGCCACCACCTCGGTGTCGTCGGCCAGGTTCGTGGGCACGGCGAGGGCCCGGCGACCGGTGGCGGCCACCCGAGCGACGGTCTCGTCGAGCGTGCCCGGCGTCTTCCGGGGCGCCGCCTTCGTCGAGCGGGCCGCGCAGGCGACGTCGCAGCCGGCCTCGGCCAGGGCCACCGCCGTGGCCGCGCCGACCCCCCGGCTGGCCCCGGTGACGAGCGCCACCTTCCCCTCGAGGTCGATCACGGACCACCACCTCACCCTCGTGCCGGGTCGCTCCCCGCCCGCCCTTGGCGGACCAGACGGAGTGTATGTAGGATACAGAGAGTATGGCAACCGGCCGCGAGCCCACCGCCACCCGGGAACGGCCGGGACGGGCGACCGGAGCTGCCGCCCCGCAGCCTGCCGCCACCACCGACGGCCCGCCACCCCCGGTCGCCGCCGGCGGCCCCGGACGCCGGGCGGCCCACGTCGAAGACACCAGGCGGGCCCTCCTCGAGGCGGCGAGACAGCTCTTCAGCGAGCGCGGCTACCAGGCCACCTCGACCGAGGAGATCGTCCAGCGGGCCGGCCTCACCCGGGGCGCCCTGTACCACCACTTCAAGGACAAGGCCGATCTCTTCGAGGCGGTCTTCTCCGAAGTCGACGACGAGGTCAACCGGACCCTCGTGCGGCGGACCGGCCCGTCGGCCGGGCGCGACCCGTGGGAGCTCTACCAGAAGAACAACGAGATCTACCTCGACGCCGCCTCGGGCAACGTGGCCTACCGGCGGATCTGCCTCATCGACGGCCCGGCCGTCTTCGGCTGGGGCCGCTGGTCCGACCGTCAGCACGCCGAGGGGAGCGTGCGCAAGATCGCCGAGTACGTCCGGGAGGCCATCGACGCCGGGTCCATCGCCGACCAGCCGGTGGCCCCGCTGTCCCAGCTGCTGGCCGCCCTCGGCCACCAGGCGGTGATGTACATCGCCACGGCCGAGGACCCAGTGGCCGCCCGGCGGCAGATGGGCGAGTGTGTGCAGCGATGCCTCGAAGGCCTGCGGGTCGGGGATGGGTCCCCGGCGGGCGGGACGACACGAGCAGGGAAGAGAAAGGGGGCCTGATGGCCTGGGACTTTACGACCGAGCCCGAATTCCAGGAGAAGCTGGACTGGGCAAAGGAGTTCGTGACCGAGCGGGTCGAGCCGCTCGACCTCCTCTACCCCCACCGCCAGTTCTACCCCCTCGACGACGAGCTGCGGCCCATCGTCGACCCGATGAAGCAGGCCGTGCGGGACCACGGGCTCTGGGCCTGTCACCTCGGGCCCGACCTCGGCGGGGAGGGCTACGGCCAGCTGAAGCTGGCCCTCCTGAACGAGATCCTGGGTGTCTCGTCCTGGGCGCCCATCGTCTTCGGCACCCAGGCCCCCGACACCGGCAACGCCGAGATCATCGCCCACTACGGCACCGACGAGCAGAAGGAGCGCTACCTCCAGCCGCTCTTGAACGGCGAGGTGTTCTCCTGTTACTCGATGACCGAGCCCCAGGCGGGCTCGGACCCCCAGCAGTTCACCTGCCGGGCCGAGCGCGACGGCGACGAGTGGGTCATCAACGGGTGGAAGTGGTTCTCGTCGAACGCCCGCACCGCCTCCTTCCTCATCGTGATGGTCGTGACGAACCCCGACGTCGCCATCTACCAGGGGGCCTCGATGTTCCTCGTGCCCACCGACACCCCCGGGGTGGACATGGTGCGCCACGTCGGTCTCGGTGGCGAGCGGAGCGACGAGGGGATGCACGCCCTCATCCACTACGACAACGTCCGGGTGCCGGCCGACGCCCTCCTCGGCGGTGAGGGCCAGGCCTTCGCCATCGCCCAGACCCGCCTCGGTGGCGGCCGAGTACACCACGCCATGCGCACGGTGGCCACGTGCCAGCGGGCCCTCGACCTCCTGTGCGAGCGGGTGCTCTCCCGGGAGACCCAGGGCAGCCTGCTCGCCAAGAAGCAGTTCATCCAGGGTGACATCGCCGACTCGTACGCCGAGCTCATGCAGTTCCGCCTGCTCGTTCTCTACACGGCGTGGGAGATCGACCAGATCGGCGACTACCGGCGCACCCGCAAGAACATCGCGGCCATCAAGGTCCTCACGCCGAAGGTCCTCCATGACGCGGTGTGGCGTTCCATGCACGCCCACGGGGCCCTCGGGGTCTCCAACGAGATGCCCTTCGCCGGGATGTGGATGTCGGCACCGATCATGAGCGTGGTCGACGGGCCGACCGAGGTGCACAAGGTCACCGTGGCGAGGGAGGTCCTGAAGGCCTATTCGCCGTCACCGGGCCTCTGGCCGACGGCGCACCTGCCCGCCCAGAAGGAGCTGGCCGAGAAGAAGCTGGCCGCCTGGGTGGAGCAGGTCGTCGGGAACGCCTGAGCGGACCGACACCAAGAAGGAGGAGCGTCATGCGCGCCGCGGTGTGTGCCGCCTACGGGCCGCCCGAGAACGTCACTGTCGAGGACGTCCCCGACCCGGTGGCCGCCGACGGCCAGGTGGTGGTGGACATCACCGCGGCGGCGGTCAACTTCCCCGACGTCCTCATCGTGGCCGACCGCTACCAGTGGCACGCCGAGGTGCCGTTCATCCCGGGCAGCGAGTTCGCCGGGACCGTGCGCGAGGTGGGCCCGGGCGTCAGCCTGGCCGTGGGCGACCGGGTGATGGGGGCCTCCATGGTCGGGGCCTTCGCCGAGCGCATCGCGGTGGCCGCCCGCTCCGTCGAGGCGGTGGCCCCATCCGTCGACCTCCGCCTCGCCGCGGCCTTCGGCGTGGCCCACCGCACCGCCTACCACGCCCTCCGCTCGATGGCCGACGTGCAGCCGGGCGAGTGGGTCGTGGTGCTCGGGGCGGCCGGCGGCGTGGGGCTGGCCGCCGTCGAGGTGGCCCACCTGCTCGGGGCCAAGGTGCTCGCCGCCGCCTCGAGCCCCGAGAAGCTGGCGGTCTGCGAGGCCAAGGGGGCCGACGCCCTCGTCAACTACAGCACCGAGGACCTGAAGGAGCGGATCCGCGAGGTGACCGGGGCCGGGGCCGACGTGGTCGTCGACCCGGTAGGCGGCCCGTTCACCGAGCAGGCCCTCCGCTCGACGCGCTTCGGCGGACGTTTCCTCACCCTCGGCTTCGCGAGCGGCGAGATCCCGCGCCTGCCGCTCAACCTCGTCCTCCTGAAGGGTCCGATCCTCACCGGCTTCACCCTCGAGGGGTTCAGCCGCAACCGTCCCGACGACGAGGCCCGGGACCGGCGTGAGCTCCTCGAGCTCCTGGCCGAAGGCAAGCTTGTGCCCCACATCTCGGCGAGCTACCCCCTCGAGGGCTCGCCGGACGCGCTCCGCCAGGTGGCCGAGCGGCGGGCCACCGGGAAGGTGCTCGTCGAGCCGGGCGGTTAGCGGCCCCGGAGCAGGCCGCCGATGACGCCCGCCGCCGCGCCACCGGCCGCGCCGGCGGCCGCCGGGTGCGAGTCCCCGAGATAGGGCTCCAAGGCCCCGGCCAGGATGGGGAGCGGCATCGACTGGAGCCAGATGCGTCCGGGTCCGGTGAGGACCACGAAGTGGTGCCCGTCGGCACCGAGGTAGCGGTTGGCCAGGCCCGGCACCCGCACCACCTGGAACGTGACGGAGGCCTGGAACAGCGCGACGTGGCCCGGGTGGACACGCATCGACTGCCCGGGCTGGAGGTCGTACGTGCTGATCTCGCCGGACATCTCGATCCAGGCCCGGCCGGCGCCCTTGAGGTGCTGGAGGATGAATCCCTCACCGCCGAAGATGCCGCCTTTGAAGGTCTGCTGCAGAGCCACACCCACCTCGATCTCGGTGGTGCCGGCCATGAACCCGTGGCGGTGGGCGAAATACTCGACGCCCTCCTGCAGGTCGATGGGGAAGATGGCCCCGGGCAGCTTGGTGGCGAAGGCCACCATGCCGGGCGACCCCTCGGCGGTGAAGCGGTTGAACAGGAAGCTGGCGCCACCGGCCATGCGCTTCGCCGCGGCCATGAGGCCCTTGCCCGGGGTGGCGCTGCCGGTGGCGATCTGGATGGAGTCGCTCATCCAGCTGAACTCGCCCACCTCCGACATCACCGTCTCGCCCGGTTGGAGCTCGACGACCAGCACCGGCAAGACGGTGCCTTCGATCCGGTCCTGCATGGCTCGCTCCCCTCGTCCGAAGGATGTGGCCCCCCGGCGCAGCGTAGCCCTGTGACCACCGGAAATGGCTCCGCCCGGCGGGCACCCCGAGCCCGCGTCAACCGGCGGAGCAAGATGGTGGCATGCGGCGGGGCGCTGGCGGGCTCGGAGTCGTCGTTCTCGCGCTCGTGCTCGGGCTGTCCGCTCCGGTCGGCGCGGCCACCACGCCCTTCCCGCCGCCGACGCAGGGAACGGGCGCCGAGCCCACCGCCGGGGTGGGCGTCGGGGCCGGCGTGACCTTCCGGCCGAGCGCCGCGCTGGCCACCTACGACGCCATCCTGCACGCCTACGTCCTCTACCTGACGAACGCCCCGCTCAGCTGCTCTCGGACCTACGAAGCCAAGGCCCCGTACCTCACGGTCTCGGTCGTCACGGCCGGCACCCCGCTCGTCGTCGGCGCGCCGTCGGTCCAGCACGGGACGACGTCGTTCGTCCAGGTGGACTTCTTCACCTCGGCCACCCACTACTACGCCGTGCAGCCGGGGGTCCGCCTCGTGCTGACCAAGGTGAGTGCAACCCGGCACGCGGTGTGGCACGGCCGGCTCACCGTGCGAAGGGTCACGTTCGAGCACAAGGTCTTCAGCTTCTCCGGCACGTTCGCCGCCAGCTGGTGCGGCAAGGTCTGAGCGACGCGTCAGTCGGGTGGTCGGCCGGTTGCTCGGCGCTCTGACGGGAAGGTGAGCGGAGCACGCCCACCGGCCGCCGCAAGGCCGGCAGGTGGCCCAAGCCCGATCGGACCCGCGGCCGCTCGGCGGGAGCTGGGTGGCGATCCGGGTTCGACCGCAGCGCATCCCAGGCCCGGCGGGCGGAGGACGATACGAGGGCCGGACGCTCCTCGCCGAAGGGACGTAGCTGGTCTGAACACCCGACGCGCCAGCATCCCGGCGTTGACACCGCCCCGGTGTGCACGATCAGATAGGCCGATGCGGTCGAACGTGGGGTCCTCACGCGCCCTCCCCGAGGCGGGACGCGTCCGCCCCGCCGCCGGGGGGCGCTGATGCTGCTCCTGCCCGAGCTGGCCGGCCCCCACGACCCGACCACGACCACCCCGCCCCGGCTCCCGGGGTCGGTCCGCCGCACGAGCAGCATCGACATCTCCCGGCCCTTCGGCATCCTCGGCGACCTCGTGGTCGAGGCGAGGGCCCGCGACCTCCTGACCCGCGCCGACGCCACGCCCGTGCTGCAGGGCATCGCCCACCTCCGGGTCACGGTCGACGGGAAGACCAGGAACCTGACCGAGTTCGAGGCCACGCCCCCCGACCCCGCCCTCGAGCAGCTGCTCGGGGTCATGGTGGGGCCGGGCTTCCGGGGCAAGGTCGACGAGGCCCTCCCGCACCAGCGGGAGGCGCATTCCCTGCTCTATCTCCTGCTCGACGACCTGCCCGGAGCCTCGCTCATCTCCGGCTACGCCATGCTGCGCGGCGGTGCCTTCGAGGGCATGCGCAAGCCCCGGGCCAACGAGGCACTGTTCGCCCGGGCGGACATGTGCGCCGGCTGGGCGAGCGACGCCACGATGATGGTGACGATGCGGGCCAAGGGGGAGAACCCCACCCCGGTCGGTCCGCCCGCGCCGGTGGTCGAGCCCGAGGACGACCCGCTCGCCTGCCACCCGCTGTCCCCGCTCCCGCCCCACGCGGTGCGGCGCCGCCGCCGTCTCGACGTCGTGGCCCCGCGGGGCGCCGACGAGCTGCACCAGCTCGACATCTTCTTCCGGGACAGCCACGTCGACGCGGAGGGGCTCGAGACCGTGCTGCACGAGTACACCGTCCACGGCAACGTGGACGCGGCAACTCGGCGCATCGTCGACCTCTCCGCCACCGCGCAGGTCCTGCCCTGGACCGAATGCCCTGGTGCGCTCGGCAGCGCGGCGCGCCTCGTCGGCGAGCCCCTCGAAGGGCTGCGGCCCAAGGTCCGACAGGAATTCTCGGGGGTGACCACGTGCACCCACCTGAACGACACACTGCGGGGGATCACCGACGTCGGCGTCCTCATAGAAGAGCTCGGTTCGTAGGACGACGGCGAAGCCACGCCCGGTCCGTCGGACCGGCGAAGGAGGCAACGGTGAGGCTCGAAGCGGGACAGGTGGCGGTGGTGACCGGCGGGGCGAGCGGCATCGGGTTGGCGCTCGCCCGGGAGTTCGCCTCCCGCGGGCTCGACGTCGTGATCGGCGACGTCGAAGAGCCGACCCTCGACCTGGCCCTCGACGCCGTCGGGGCCTTCGGGACCGAGGCGATCGGCGTGCCGACGGACGTGTCCGACCTCTCCCAGGTCGAGAACCTCGCCAACCGGACACTGGAGCGCTTCGGCCGGGTCGACGTGATCTGCAACAACGCCGGCGTCTTCGCCTCGGTCGGCCCGATGTGGGAGCTCGACCGGACCGACTGGGAGTGGACGATCGGCGTGAACCTCTGGGGGGTGGTGAACGGCATCACGACGTTCGTGCCGATTCTCGTCGAGCGGGGCGAGGGCCACGTTGTGAACACGTCGTCTATGGCCGGCATCGCCACCGTCGCCTTCCTCGGGCCGTACACCGCGGCCAAGCACGCCGTCGTGGGCCTGTCCGAATCGCTCGCCGTCGAGCTGGCCCACTCGGCCCCGAAGGTCGGCGTGACCGTCCTCTGCCCCGGCCTCATCGACACGAGGATCGGCGAAGCCGGGCGGAACCGGCCGGCGAACCTGCGACCGAAGGCCGCCGCGCCGAACGTCGACCCCGAGCCCCCCGACCCCGAGCTCGTCGCCCAGCGCACCGAGCAGGTCGTGCGGGACGTGTCGATGATCAGCCCGGAGGAGGTGGCGGTGGAGGCGCTCACCGCCATCGAGACCGGGCAGCTCCACGTGGCGACGGCTCACCTGGCCGCCGAGATGGTGCGCAAGCGCACCGACGTCCTGCTGGCCGACGTGGCCGAGCGGCCGGACACCGCGCCTTGACGGTGCGCCCCGCCAGTCAGTCCCCCTGATCGGCGGGGCGCTCGGTGGTGAGCGTGGCCAGCACCTCGCGCCGCAGGAGCTTGCCGGTGTGGGTCCGGGGCAGCTCGGCCCAGAACTCGACGACGTCGGGGGTCTTCGACGAGCGGAGGTGCTGGCGGGCCCAGTCCCGCAGCTCCTCGGCGCTCAGCCCCTCGCCCTCCACGCACACGACGGCCGCGATGCGCTGGCCCCACTCCTCGTCGGGGAGCCCGACGACGGCCACGTCGTGGACCCCGGGGTGCTTCACGAGCACGTCTTCGATCTCGGCCGGGGCGATGTTCTCGCCGCCCCGGATGATCGTGTCGTCGGCTCGGCCCTCGATGAAGAGGTAACCCTCCTCGTCGACCCAGCCGCGGTCGCGGGTGGGGAACCACCCCTCCTCGTCGAGCACCGAGGAGCCCTCGTACTCCCCGGAGACCTGCTCGCCCCGCAGGAACACCTCGCCGGCCTCGCCCGTCCCGAGGACCTCGCCGGCTTCGTCGCGCACCTCCACCTCCACGCCGGGGAGCGTCCGGCCGACCGAGGTCAGACGGGCCCGGGCCGCCGGGTCCTCGGACTCGAACGCCGCCCGGTGGTCCTCAGGGCCGAGAAGGGCGATGGTCGAGCTCGTCTCGGTCAGGCCGTAGGCGTTGACGAACCCGGTGGACGGGAAGCACAGGAGCGCCTCCTCCAGCACCGGGAGCGGCATGCGCGAGCCCCCGTAGGAGAGCGTGCGCAGCGTCGGGACGTCGGCCGGCCGACCGGCGAGGTGCCGCACCAAGCGGGCCAGCATGGTCGGCACCACCATCGCCTGGGTCACGCCCTCCTCGCGCACGGTGGCCAGCCAGCGGTCGGGCTCGAACGTGTCGAGGTAGACGATGCGACGACCGGCGTAGAGGTTGGAGAGCAGGTTGGCCAGGCCGGCGATGTGGTACGGGGGGACGGTGACGAGCGCCGCCTCGTCCTCGCCCGCCCCACCGAACTCCACCGTGCCGAAGACGTAGGCGGTGAGGTGGCGGTGACGAAGGATGGCCGCCTTCGGCGTGCCGGTGGTGCCGCTCGTATAGAGGAGCACCGCCACGTCGTCGGGGCCGGCGGACGATGGCTCCGACTCGGCCCCACCGGCCACGGCCTCGAGGAAGGCGTCGGGCAGGTAGGCGCGCTCGACCCTGGTGCCGGGTACCGGCACCTGCTCGGCGACGACCACCGAGTCGGCGTGCTGGCCGGCGAGCGGGGCCAGCTGGTCCTCGCTCAGCCGGTAATTGAGCGGTATGAACGGGACGCCGGCGGCCGCCGCGCTGAACAGGCCGACCGGGAAGGCCAGGTGGTTGGGGGCCACGTAGGTGAAGGCGTCGGCGCCCGCCGCCCGGACGAGCCCGGCCCCGGCGGCCGCCGCGGTCCCGAGGTCGGCGTAGGTGAGCGAGCGCCCACCGTCGACCACCGCGGTGCGGTCCCCGTACCCCGAGACCACCATGTCGAGGAGGAGGTTCAGGTCCACCGGGCCGCCTTCGCCCTCCGGAGTGCCGTCACCTCAGTCCGACGAGGGCAGGGGCTTGGCCCCCTTGATGGCGAGGGGGCGCCCGTCGCAGGCAAGCGAGCCGGGTCCCGCCTTCGTGCAGAGGAGCTCGATGCCGGCCTCCTCGTCCACGTAGCGCTTGCCGAGGAGGGTGCCCTCGCCCTCGGCAGCGGGGTGGCCGTGGTCCTCCCGGGGCGCGGCCACGTCCACCAGGGCGGCGTCGCTGCAGGTGAGGGTGACCTCGTCCTCGGCCGGGCGCACCAGGATGACCTCGGTGCTGCACTCGACGCATCCGAGCCGGGTCCCGGCCTTCATGCTGCGGCGCTCCTCTCCTCCGACCGATCCCGCGGCCGGTCGTGCTCGTCGGACCCTCCGTTGTACCACCGCCCGGGGAGACCGAACGAACCCGACCAGGGCCCGAACGGCGCGCGCCCCAAGGTGCGGCGCTTCACAGGCCGGGCCTAGAGTCGGCCGGTCGCCGTTCGGGAGGGGCGTGAATGCCGGAGCTGGGCTGCAAGGTCGTCGACGGTGACGGCCACGTCGTCGAGCCGGTGACCCTCTGGTCCGACCGCATGGACCAGGCCCGCTGGGGCGACTGGATCCCCCACGTCGACCCGGGGACCGGCGGCCTCCTCGTGGGCGGCGTCCACCGGGGCCGGGGCGAGGCCGACCTCGGGCGGATCAGCGAGCTGATCGGTATCCCCGAGGAGGAGATCGCCGCCCGGTTCGCCGAGACCAACGCCAGCCTCGGGCGGGAGGGAGGCAAGGACCCCCGGGCCCGGCTGGTCGATATGGACGCGGCGGGCATCGACGTGGCCGTCCTCTACCCGAGCAGTGCCATGTTCTTCGGTCCGGTCGACCCGATCCCGGCACTGCACGACCCCGAGTTCGTCCTGGCCTGCCAGCAGGCCTACAACGACTGGCTGGCCGAGTACTGCTCGGCCGACCCCGAGCGGCTCTTCGGCATCGCCGCCGTGCCGCTCCAGGACATCGATCTCGCCATCGGCGAGGCGCAGCGAGCCGTCGGCGATCTCGGGATGCGAGGCGTGTTCATCCGACCCTCCGCCTACATCGACGAGCTGCCCTTCAGCCACCCCGTCTACGACCCGTTCTGGGCCGCGCTGCAGGAGCTCGGCGTCCCCGTCTCGCTCCACCCGGCGGTCCACGTCGACACGCCGGGCGCCTGTCGCAAGTTCGGCCTCGTCCGCGACGACCCGAGCCTCATCGTGACGAACGTGGCCGTGAGCCCGATCTACGGCGGCTCCGGCCTCGGGCAGGCCGTCGGCAACGCCGTCGACATGATCGTGAGCATGGGCCGGCTCCTCATGGGCGGCGTCTGCGAGCGCTTCCCCGAGCTCACGTTCATCTTCTTGGAGTCGGGCGGCGGCTGGTGCGCCACCCAGCTGCAGCGGATGGACCACCAGGTGGAGGAGTTCGGCCTCGAGCGCCACTGGCTCACGATGCCCCCGAGCGAGTACTTCCGCCGGCAGTGCTACGTGTCGTTCGACCCCGACGAGTGGAACCTCGCCGCCTCGGCCGAGTGGATCGGGGCCGAGCGGATCCTCTGGGCCTCCGACTACCCGCACCCCGAGTACAAGGACGACGTGCTCGACGAGCTGAAGGCGAGCCTCGCCCCCCTCGACGAGGCGAAGCAGCGCCGCATCATCGGCGAGAACGCGGTGACCGCCTACCGCCTGCCGATCGGGGTCAGCGCGTGACCACCACGACCCGGGCGGTGACCGAGGCCCCGATCTGGTCGTCCAGCCCCTTCGGCGAGCTCGACCTGGCCCGCATGCGGCGCCAACGGGGCGAGAAGCTGCGGGCCGAGATGGCCAAGCAGGGCGTGCCGGCCCTGCTCCTGCTCGGTGGGGGCTCCGTGCAGTACGCGGTGGGCGCCGAGACCCTCGGCGTCGACAGCGCCCGGGCCGGCCATCGACGGACCGCCGCGCTCGTCGTGGCCGGGGACGACGAGCCCCACCTCTTCACGCCCTACCCCGAGGGGGCGCCGCCCGAGCTCTCGGCCGACCACGTCCACGACGCCCTCGTCCTCGAGTCCGACGGTGGGGTGGGCCTCTTGGCGGGCGTCCTCGGCGAGCTGGCCGGCGGGGAGCCCGAGCGCCTCGCCCTCGACGACATGAGCGGCGCCATGCACCGCCTCCTCCCCGGACTCCTCCCAAAGACCGAGCTCGTCGACTGCGGCCGGATCATGGTGCCGGCCAAGGTGCTGAAGACCGACGACGAGCTCGAGTGCATCCACCGGGCCCACCGCATCAACGAGCTCGCCATGTATGACGTGCAGCAGTACCTCCGGCCGGGCCTGCGTCAGAGCGACCTGTCCGCCCTCTTCCTCCGCCGCATCTACGAGCTCGGCTGCACGAGCAACGGCATCGACCCCATCTGGCAGGTGATCCCCTCCACGAAGGAAGGGTTCCCGTGGACCACGAGCGGCGAGCTCGCCTTCCCGCTCACGACGACCGATCGGATCCTCGCCGAGGGCGACGTCATCTGGTGCGACACCGGGATCCACTACCAGGGCTACGCCTCGGACTTCGGGCGCACCTGGATCGTGAGCCGCGACCCCAAGCCGACGGCCGCCCAGCGCGAGGCCTTCCGCCGTTGGCGCGACGTGGTCGCCGCCACGCTCGCCGTCACCCGGCCCGGGGCCACCGGGGCGCAGCTGGCGGCGGCGGCCAAGGCGGCCGACAAGGGGCACCGCACGCCGTGGCTCTCGCACTTCTACCTGATCCACGGCCTGGGCACCGAGAGCGCCGAGGCCCCGATGATCGGGACCGACATGGGCGAGGAGCACGACGAGGCCCTCGTCCTCGCCCCCGGCATGGTGCTCGTCCTCGAGCCGGTCATCTGGGACGAGGGCGTCGGCGGCTACCGGGCGGAGGACATCGTGGGCGTGACCGAGGACGGCTGGGTCGCCCTCTCGGACTACCCCTACGACCCCTACGAGTCGTGAGCGTCCGGGGCACCACCGCCGGCTGGGGCACCGGGGCCCTCGAGGAGGGGGCCCGGGCCGACTTCGGCCGGATGCGGGCCGAGCGTCGAAAGGCGGTGTTCGCCGCGATGGCGGCCGACGACCTCGACGCGCTCGTGCTCGGCCGCGAGGCCCACGCCCGGTACGCCTCGGGGGCCCGTCGGCTGTGGACCGAGGGCCCCCGGCCCTTCGGGCCGGGTTGCATCGCCGTGGCCAAGACCGGTGCCGTCCACCTCCTCAGCACCTGGGACGACGGCATCCCGCCCGAGGTCGGCCACGACCAGCTCTTCGGGATCACCTGGAACGGCGGGAACCTGTTCGCCAACCTGACGGCCATCGAGGGGCTCGGCGAGGCCCGCCGCCTCGGGGTCGACGGCATGTCGCCCGGCATGGGCCAGCTGCTCGCCGCCCTCGCCCCGTCGGCCGAGGTGGTCGACGCCACGCGGCTCTTGTCCGACGTCATGGCGGTGAAGACGTTCGACGAGCTCGCCTGCATCCGCACGTCGGTCCTCGTGGCCGAGGCGGGCCTCGACCACGCGCTCGCCGGCCTCGTGCCGGGGACCACCGGCCGGGTCCTCGCCGGCCGGGCGGCCGAACGCCTGGCCGAGCTCGGCGTAACGACGCCGGACTTCGAGGCCCTCTTCCGCTCGACGTCGCCCGTCGGGGGGCCGGCCCGCCGCGGGCGGCGGGGCGAGGGACCGGTCGCCGCCGTCGAGGGCGGCGTGCCGCAGCTCCCGACGAAGGACGCCTTCAACAGCGGCACGCTCGTCACCTGCCAGGTGGGCGGGCTCTACTCGGGCTACGGCGGGCCGGTCACCCGGACCTGGCTCTGCCCGTCGGGCGACGGCCGACCGGCCGAGCCGACGGCCGGGCAGCTCCGCCTCCGGGAGCACACCCGGCACCTCGTCGGTCGGCTGGCCGAGGTGCTTCGGCCGGGCCGGGCGGCCGGCGACGTCCTCGGCGCCTACCGGGCGGCCGGGGAGACGCCGCCACCGGGTCTCCTCCTCGCCCACGGGGTCGGTCTCGGGCTGCAGCCGCCGCTCGTGGGCGCCGGGCTACCCGACGACGCCGGCGCCGCCACCACCCTCGCCCCCGGCATGGTGCTCTTCGTCACCGCCTGCGTGACCGACCCCGAGGTCGGGGCCGACCTCGTCGGCGACACGGTGCTCATCACCGACGACGGCCACGAGCTCCTCTCGCACCACGACCACGGGCCCCTCGGTCCGGCGCTTCCCTGACGGCGCCGTGGTCACCCGGGGCAACGGCGAGCGGGGCGGCGCGGCCGGTGGCCGGCCACCCTTCCCCGGTCCCGACGACGTCCCCGACCTCCGACTCGTCCCCGACCACGCCTTCTCCACGTTCGACTGGAGGGACGTGGACATCGAAGGGGCGGACTTCGCCATCGAGATGGACGTCACTCCGCGGGTCGTCAACAGCTCGGGCGCCCTCCAGGGCGGCCTCATGGCCGTCCTCGTCGACCTGGTGGCCGGGCGGGCCCTCCTCAAGCCGCCGAGTGGGTTCACGAAGGTGGCCACGACCGAACTGCACCTCAACTTCTTGGAGCCCGCCCGCGACGGCCCCGTCCGGGCCGAGGCCCACGTGCTGCGCCGGGGCCGCCGGAGTGCCGTCGTACGGGTCGAGGTGCACGACGTGAACGGGCGCCTCGTAGCCACCGCCACCCTCTCCTTCGCCGCCCCGACCGGGGGCCGTTGAACGAGCCCGGCCACACCGCCCGGTCGGGCGGTGTGGCCACTACGACGGACCGGAGGTGGTTGGCGCCCTTGCCCCGCCCCTCGGGATCTGCCTGAATCGCCTCATGGGGGCCGTGTGGTCGTGCCTGCGGTCGGAGTGGCGGACCCAGTGGCGGACGTGGCTCGCCCTCGCCGCACTGGTCGGCCTGGTCGGTGGGGTGGTCCTCGGCGCGGCGGCCGGCGCCCGACGCACGGCCACGGCCTACCCGCGCCTGCTCGAGGTCGGCCACGCCTCCGACGCCCTCGTGGCCCCCGACACGCCGGGCTTCGACGCCGCCCTCCGCCGGCTCCCCGAGGTCGTCGCCCTGCACCACGGCGATCTCTACAACCTCTTTCTCACCTCGCCGCACGGGCCCGACCCGGCCGTCGACGCGGGCAGCGGCCAGAACGTGTGGACCTCGACGGACCGGGTGAAGGTGCTCGAAGGGCGGCTCTTCGACGTCACCAACCGCCGGGAGGTCATGGTCGACCCGGCGCTCGCCGCCCGCTACCACCTGCACCCGGGGGCCCGCTTCCAGGTGCTGGCCGTCCCGATGGACGACCAGGGCAACTCACTCCTGCAGCGGGCCTACCCGATGTCGTTCACGGTGAGCGCGGTCGTCGTCTTCGACAACCAGGTCGTCCCGGTGTCGCCCGCCGACGCCCTGCCCCAGTTCGTGCTCACCCCGGCCTTCGCCCGCACGAGCGTCGCCCGCTCGCTCGTCAGCACCGACGGGGCCTACCTCACCCTCCGGCCAGGGACGAACTTCGGCACGTTCCGGAGCCGGACGGCCCGGCTGGCGTCGCATTACCCACTCCTCGGCGGCCAGGTCTTCATCGCCGACCTCGACGACCAGCACGCCCGGGCCGAGCAGGCCATCTCGCCCGAAGCCATCGCGCTGGCCCTCTTCGCCCTGCTGGCCGGGCTCATGGGACTGGCGGTGATCGGCCAGATCGTGAGCCGACAGCTCCTCGTCGACGCCGGCGACCACCAGGCCCTGCGGGCCCTCGGCATGGACCGGCGCCAGCTGCTGGCGCTCAGCCTCCTCGGCGTCGGCGCGGTCGCGGTGGCGGGCGCGGTCCTCGCGGTGGTGATCGCGGTGGCCGCGTCGCCGCTCATGCCCATCGGCGCGGCGCGCCTGGCCGAGCCGTCCCCCGGGGTGGAGATCAACGTCGGCGTGATCCTCATCGGGCTGGCCGCGGTGGCTCTGCTGCCGGTCCTCGTGGCCCTCCCCGCCGCCCGGCGGGCGGCCCGCCCCGCCGCCACGAACGCGAGCGACGAAGTGGCAACCGGCCGGACGGCCTCGTTGCTCGCCCGGACGACGGGCCTCGCCACGTGGCCGGCGTCGATGGCCATCGGCCTCCGGCTGGCCTTCGCCTCGGGGCGGGGACGCCGAGCCGTACCGGTCCGTAGCGCCCTCGTGGGGACCACCGTGGCCCTCGGAGCCCTCGTGGCCGCCATCGTGTTCGGGACGAGCCTCGACGGGCTCGTGAGCACGCCCCGCCTCTACGGGCAGACCTGGGACACCCAGATCGACTTCAGCTTCGGCGCCGTACCGGCGCAGGCGGCCCGGTCGTTCCTGGCCTCCGACCACGACATCGCGGCGCTCGCCGGCGGCAACTACGGCAGCGTGCAGCTCGGGGGCCAGCTCGTGCCGGCGGTCGGCGTCGCTCCCCTCCATGGCCGCATCGACTACGCCCTCCTGCACGGTCGGTCCCCGGTCGGGGCCGACGAGATCGCCCTCGGCGGCCGCACCCTGGCCGGCCTGCACGCCAAGGTGGGCGACGTGGTCACCGCCCAGGTCAACGGCAAGTCACGTCGGATGCGGATCGTCGGCGAGGCGGTGTTCCCGGCCTACGGCTATGGGAACTTCACGCCGACCGGACTCGGGAACGGGGCGGCCGTGGACCCGCGCCTCTTGCCAACGCCCGGATGCGCCGGCTGTTACAACTTCTTTCTCGTGCGTTACACCGGGGGGACAAACCGGGCCCGCGACACCGCGGCCCTCACCTCGGACCTCCGGCGCAAGACGGGGTGTCTCGACGCCGGCTGCGCCGTGGTCACGGTGTTGCGGCCGACCGAGATCGACAGCCTCTTGCGAGTCCAGGGCACCCCCCTCGCGCTGGGCGTCCTGCTCGCCGTCCTGGCGGTCGCTTCCCTCGCCCACGCCCTCGTCACCACGATCGGGCGCCGGCGGCGGGACCTGGCCATTCTGAAGACCCTCGGGTTCCGCCGCCGTCAGGTCTCCGCCACGGTGGCCTGGCAGTCGGTCGCCCTCGGCGCGGTCGCACTCGTCGTGGGGATCCCCCTCGGCGTGGCCGCCGGCCGCCTGGCCTGGACCATCTTCGCCAACTCCGTCGGCGTGGCGCCCGATCCGACCGTGCCGGTGCTGGTCGTCCTGGCCCTCGTCCCGCTCGCCCTCGTCGTGGCCAACGCCATCGCCGCCGGCCCGGCGTGGGTCGCCGGCCGGGTCAAGGCGGGGCGCCTCCTCCGCGCCGAGTGAGGCCGGACGGCGCCGACCGGCGAGCCGGTTCAGGCGGAGGGGCCGCGGGAAGGCCAAGCTCGGCCGTCCCGCTCAGGTGCTCGCCGAGGTCGTTCACGGCCCGGAACGCCACCTCGACGAGCGCCTCGTCACCCCACCGGTCACGCCCCGTCACCTCGCCGGTGTAGACGAGGCGGCTCCCCGGGAACATGGGGACGCCGAGGCGGATGGCGATGCGGCGCACCATGGCGTCCGGGCCGGCCCAGTCGGTCAGGAACCGGCTGCAGAACGCCGTGTCCGAGAGGATGTTCATGAAGACGTCGGGGGCGCCCTGGCGCTCCGCGTAGTCCCGGTCGTGGTGGACTGGCATGAAGTCCCGGGTGGCGAGGGCACCGGCGACGATGGTCGAGGCGGTGACGTCCACGGACATCGGGGTGAGCTCGTCGCCCACCTCGATGGTGGCCCAGTCGCGGGACCCGGGTCCCTCGGCGGGGGTCACCGGGTCACCCCGGGCCACCGCCCGGCTTGAACTTGAGGATGCGGAAGCGTTGGCGTCCGACGACCTCGCCGTCCGCGTCCTTGTAGTTGGTGAGCCACGTGACGAAACGGCCCGGACCGAGCCGGGTGGCCTTCTCCTCGGAGATCGACTCGAACGTCGACGTCGCCGAGACCGTCTCGCCGAGGTGGAGGTAGCGGACGATCTCGAACTCCGAGTTGGTGGCGAGGGTGCCGACGTAGCCGGCCTCGTCGAGGAGGGCCAGCGCCGTCGGCCCGTCGGTCTCGACCGGCGAACCGCCCCGCTCGGCCAGGCCGGTGATCTTGGGCGTGGGCAGCGTCCAGGTCTGCAACATCAACGGGGGGGCCACGATGCCCCCGAAGCGCGAGCGGGCGGCCCGCTCGGGGTCGGTGTAGACGGGGTTCGTGTCCTCGAACGCCGCCGCCCAGTGCCGGATCATCGGCTGGTTGACCGGGTCAGGCCCCGTGCTGGCCCCGCCACGGCCGACGGGTTGCCCCACCAGCGCGGCCAGGCGGTCGTCGAGCTCGTCCCCGCTCACGTGGCCGACACCGGGAGAGGGCCGGGGCGGGGGCTCAGACCCCGAGGGAGCGGCCGATGATCTCCTTCATGATCTCGGTCGTGCCGCCGTAGATGGTGGTGACGCGGGCGTCGGCGTAGGCCCGGGCGATCGGGAACTCCCGCATGTAGCCGTAGCCGCCGTGGAGCTGCACGCCACGGTCGGCCGCCCGGCCCTGCAGCTCCGTGCACCACCACTTGGCCATGGCGGCCCGTTCCGGGGTGAGGATGCCCTCGTTGAGCTCGGTGATGCAGGCGTCGACGTAGGCCTGGGCGATGTCGATCTCGGTGGCCAGCTCGGCCAGCACGAAGCGGGAGTGTTGGAAGGTCCCGATGGGCTGGCCGAAGGCCGTGCGCTCCTTGCAGTAGGCGAGGGTGGTGTCGAACGAAAAGCGCGCCGCGGCCACCCCGGACACCGCGATGGACAGGCGCTCCTGCGGGAGGTTGGAGACGAGGTACAAGAACCCCTCGCCCTCCTTCCCGAGTAGGTTGGCCACCGGGACCTCGACGTCGTTGAAGAAGAGCTCCGCAGTGTCCTGGGAGTGGAGGCCGATCTTGTCCAGGTTGCGGCCCCGCTCGAATCCCTCCATGCCCCGCTCGAGGACGACGAGGCTCATCCCCCGGTGACGCTGGGCGGGATCGGTCTTGACCGCGGTCACGACGAGGTCGGCGTTGATCCCGTTCGTGATGAAGGTCTTGGCCCCGTTGACGACGTAGGCGTCGCCGTGGCGGATGGCCGAGGTCGACATCGAGGCGAGGTCGCTCCCGATGCCCGGCTCGGTCATGGCGATGGCCGTGACCAGCTCGCCCGAGACGATGCCCGGGAGCCAGCGCTCCCGCTGCTCGTCGTTGCAGTAGGTGAGGAAGTAGGGCAGGACGATGTCGTTGTGGAGGACGATGCCGAGCGAGGCGCCGTTGCAACCCGTCCGGTGGAACTCTTCGTTCAAGATGGCGTTGTAGCGGAAGTCGGCCACCCCGCCGCCGCCGTAGCGCTCGGGGACGGCCATCCCGAGCAGCCCGATCTCGCCGGCCTTGGTGAAGAGCTCCCGGTCGACGATGCCCTCGCGCTCCCAGTCCTCGAAGTGCGGGACGATCTCCTTCTCGGCGAAGCGCTGCACCGTGGCCCGGAACTGCTCGTGTTCCTCCTCGAAGATGGCCCGCGGCATCGCCGCATCGTATCCGGCCCGCCTGGCGGGGCGGCAGGGGTGGTCCGATAATCTCGGGCCGGGACCGGGACCACCGTCCGCCCGGAGCCCGCGGAGAGGGCCGCCGCCAGATGACCGGTCGCCGATGACCCAGACCACCGAGCGCAGCGTCGCCCCGGCCGGGGTGGTCGACCGCCTGGGCGCCGACGTGGTCCGGGTGGCCGTGGTCGTCGTGCTCGGGTCGATCATGTCGGTCCTCGACACGACGATCGTGAACGTCGCGCTGGCCACGCTGTCACGCGACCTACACACCACGCTCGACGACATCCAGTGGGTCGTGACCGGCTACCTGCTGGCCCTCGGGGCGGTGATCCCCATCGCCGCCTGGGCCACCAAGCGCTACGGGACCAAGCGCCCGTTCATCATCGCCGTCGTCGCCTTCACCGTCGGCTCGGTCCTGTGCGGCCTGGCCTGGTCGGCCACCGCCCTCATCGCCTTCCGGGTCCTCCAGGGACTCGGCGGCGGCCTGCTCCTCCCGGTGGCCGCCACCACGCTCGCCCGGGCGGCCGGGCCGCACCGCATGGGCCGGGCGATGGGCATCGTGAGCGTGCCCACGGTCTTCGCCCCGACGATCGGCCCGACGATCGGCGGCCTCGTGCTCGTCCACCTCGGCTGGCGGTGGATCTTCTTCATCAACCTGCCGGTCGGGATCGTGACCGTGATCGCCGCCTGGCGGCTGCTCAAGCCCGACACCGGCGAGGAGCCGCACCGCAAGCTGGACGTGCTGGGCCTCGTCCTCCTCGGCGTGGGCATCCCGGCGATCATCTACGGCCTGGCCGAGACGATCTCGGGCACGACGGCCCAGGTCGTCGTGCCGCTCCTGGTCGGCACCGTGCTCGTGGGGCTGTTCATCCGCCACGCGCTGAGCGTGACCCGACCCCTCCTCGACCTGCGCCTCTACCGCAACCACGCCTTCTCGGCCGCCTCGGTGGCCTCCTTCTGCCTCGGCGTGGCGGTGTTCGGGAGCATGATCCTGCTCCCCCTCTACTTCCAAACGGTGCGGGGCCAGAGCCCGGTCACGACCGGGCTCCTCCTCATCCCCCAGGGCGCGGGGGTGATGGCCGGCATGTACCTGGCCGGGTTCCTGACCGACCGCTTCGGCGGCGGGCCGGTGGCGTTCTTCGGCGTGCTGCTCACGTGCGCCGCGAGTATCCCGCTCGCCCTCGTGAGCGTCCACACGTCGTTCACCAACCTCGACGTGTTCCTCTTCATACGGGGCTTCGGCATCGCCGGCATCGGCATGCCGGCCATGGCCGCCGCCTTCGCCTCGCTCCAGCACCACCAGATCGACGACGCCAGCCCGCAGCTGAACATCCTCCAGCGGGTGGGTGGCTCGCTCGGCACCGCGGTGCTCGTGGTGATCCTGCAGCACCAGCTGACCGCGGCCGCCGCGGCGAGCGGGGGCCACCCCAGCCACGAGGCCATGGCCCAGGCCTTCGGCTACGCCTACTGGTGGACCTTCGGGATCCTGCTCGCCTCGGCCGTCCCCGCCCTCGTCTTGTGGAAGAACGAACGTCGCAACCGGGCGACGCGCGACCAGCTCGCCCGAGGCGAGGACGAGACGGCGGCGGTGGCCATGGCGGCCGAGCTCCTCTGAGCCCGTGAGCGACCGGCCCCGCCGCCCGAGCGTCCGCCTCAGTCCCGAGGAGGCCTGGCAGGCGGTCAGCGACGCCCACACCGGGATCTTCACCACGCTGCGCCGCGACGGCGTGCCGGTCTCCCTCCCGGTGTGGTTCGTCACGCTCGACCACCAGGTGATCATGCGCACGCCGGCCACCGCCAAGAAGGTGGCGCGGGTGCGGACCGACCCGAGGTCCTCGTTCCTCGTCGAGGCCGGCCTGCGCTGGGCCGAGCTGCGGGCCGTCCACCTCACCGGCCGGGCGGAGGTGGTCGACGACGACGGCCGGCTGGCCGAGGAGATCGCCCCCGCCTGGGAGGCCAAGTACGGGGGGTACACGACGGCGCGGACGGCGATGCCCGACGCCACGCGGACGCATTACGAGGTGCCGTTCGCCTACGTGCGCTTCACCCCGGACGAGCGCATCGTGAGCTGGGACAACCGCCGGCTCGGCCTCACCTGACCGACCGGCGGGTACGAGGCCGCGGACCGATGGACTCCGAGACCGCCCGCCGACGGCTGGGCGACGCCCGGGTGGGCTACCTGGCCACCGCCGACGCCGCCGGCCGCCCCCACGTGGTCCCGTGCTGTTTCGTGGTCGAAGGGTCGACCGTCTACTCGGCCGTCGACGGGAAGCCCAAGGCCGGGCGGACGCTCCGGCGGGTGGCCAACGTCACGGCCAACCCCGCGGCCAGCCTCCTCGTCGACCACTACGACGAGGACTGGTCGACCCTCTGGTGGGTCCGGGTCGACGGCGCGGCCCGGGTCGTGACCGATCCGGCCGAGGAGGCCGGGGCGCTCGACCTCCTCCGGGCCAAGTACGAGCAGTACGACCGGGTGCCGCTGCCCGGTCCGGTGCTGGCCATCGACGTCACGCGCTGGCGGGCCTGGCCCTGAGATGGGCTGGCGAGCGGGGGACGCCGCCTGGTGACCTCGGGTAGAACACGTGGGGACACAGCTGCGAGGACCGGCCATGAGCGTTGCCATTGCCCGCGTGTACGACCCGCCAACCGGTCGGGACCGACGGGTGCTCGTCGACCGGCTCTGGCCGCGCGGCCTGTCCAAGGAACGGGCGGCGCTCGAGCTCTGGGCGAAGGACGTGGCGCCGAGCCCAGAGTTGCGGGTGTGGTACGACCATGACCCCGATCGCTTCACGGAGTTCGCCCGCCGCTACCGGGCGGAGCTCACCAAGTCCCCGGCCTACGAACAGCTCCTGCTGCTGCACCGTTGGTCGAGGCGCTCCCGGGTCTTGTTGCTCACCGCCACCAGGGATCTCGATCTCAGCGGACCCGCTGTTCTGCAGTCCGTTCTCGAGAAGATGGCGTCGAACCCGGTGAGATGAGGAACGGTCAACTCGAGCACCACGAGATGCTTCGAAGCGGGTAGCCGACTCGGCGAAGTGTGCCACGGCGACCACTACGGTGACCCCGTGCCCATGAGCGCCGACGATCGTGCGGCCATCCATTCGTGCATCTGCGCCTGGCAACTGGCCTTCGACCGCCACGACTGGACCGGGCTGGCCGGGTGCCTCACCGAGACGGTCCGCGTCGACTACTCCGACCTCCGGGGTGAGGGGCCGACCGTCGTGACGGCGACCGAGTACGCGGAGCAGCGCCGCCAGTCGCTTGATCACCTCGACCTGCAGCACAACCACACCAATCTCGTCATCACCGAAGGCGACGACGAGACCTCGGCCCGGGCGACGTGCAACTTCCAGGTCCTGCGGTTCGAACGGGGAGGGTCGGGCTACTTCCACTCGTTCGGTTGCTACGAGCTCGAGTTGGCGCCCGACGACGGTCGCTGGCGGATCGCGGCCATCACGCAGGAGATCACCCGGAGCTTCGGTGACCCCTCGCTCCACGCGGCGCAGGGAACGGCTCGATCCTGACCTGGGCCGCGCCGGTCGCACCCCGCCGGTCGGAGTTCAGACCGTGGTCCCGAGGACACCCGAGCGGGCGAGCGCGCCGAACCAGCGGGCACTCGGCTTGGGGCGCCGCTCGAAGGTGCGCCGGTCGACGCTGACGATGCCGAACTTGGGCCGGAACCCCTCGTGCCACTCGAAGTTGTCGAGGAGGCTCCAGACGAAGAACCCTCGCACGTCGATCCCGTCGGTGAGGCAGCGGTGCACACCGCTGAGGGCCTCCGTGAGGAACTCGATGCGCTCGGCATCGTCGTTGGTGGCGATGCCGTTCTCGGTGACCAGGACGGGCAGTCCGGTCACCCGGGCGGCCCGCCGCAACGTGTACTCGAGGGCGTCGGGCGCGTACTCGTAGCCCATCTGCGTGAGCCGGGTGCCCGGCGGCGGGTCGATGCGGCCCTCGGGACCCAGGACCGTGCGTTCGTAGCACTGCACCCCGATGAAGTCGTCGCCCCCGGTGGCCTCCAAGAAGGTGTTCTCGAGCATCTGCTCGGCCGCTTCCCGGATCAGCTCGCCGCCCTCCCCGGCCACCAGCTCCTCCATCGAGAGGCCAAGACCGACCGGGAAGTCACCCGGACCGGCCCGCAGGACCTCGACGGCGAGGCGGTGGGCCCGGACGAAGGCCTGGTTGACCTGCACGTGTCGATGCAGCTGGTCCTTCAGCCCCGGTGGGTAGATCCCGACCGTGTACCCGAGGACGGCAGGGACGTTGGGCTCGTTGATCGTGCAGGCGGTCCCCACGAGGTCGCCGAGGTGGGCGGCCGCCCGCTCGACGTAGCGGGCAAAGCGGTCCGGTGCGTCCTCGGCCTCCCACCCGCCCCGGGCGGCGAGCCACCGAGGCAACGTGAAGTGGTGGAACGTGACGACCGGCTGGATGCCGCGCTCGTGGCAGGCGGCGCAGATCCGCCGGTAGTGGTCGAGCGACGCGATCGACCACTCCCCCTCGGCCGGCTCGATACGGCTCCACTCGAGAGAGAACCGGTAGGCAGAGAGCCCGAGGTCGGCCACGATGTCGACGTCCTCGGGCCAACGGTGGAACGAGTCGCAGGCGTCGCCGCTCGGCTCGAGGCACCCCGAGCCGGGCTGGTGCTCCCAGTCCCACCAGTCGTTGTTGGTGTTGCCGCCTTCGATCTGGTGGGCCGAGGTGGCGACGCCCCAGCAGAACCCCTCGGGGAAGCGGAGGGCGGAGCCGACCCGCGGTTCGGTCACCCGGGCAACGTACCGGCCCGGGCGGCCGCCGTCAGCGCTGGCCGGCGATCCGGACCAGCAGACCGGCCACGAAATGGTCGCCGTAGCGCTGCTGTAGGTCCGGTCGGCGCCAGTCGTCGCCGGTGACGAGACCCCGGCAGAGGGTGGCGCCACAGGTACAGGCCATCGCCCACTCCGGGTCGGCGGTCTGGGTGGTGTAGTCCACCGTGAGCTCCTCGCCGGCCGCGACGTCGCGCCGGGTGGCCAAGGAGAAGGTCCCGTCGTGCCAAAGGTTCGGGTCGCAGCTGTGGTTCCCGAAGTGGACGAGGTTGCCCTGCGGGAGGACGAGGTGCTCGTCGTCGGAGACCGTGATGCTGTCGACGTAGTCGTCGCTCTCCTCGATCAGCCGACGCAGCTCGGCGCCCGACACCCGCCGGCCACCCAACCGGACGACCACCGTCCGGGCGGGAAGCGGCCGCGAGGCGAAGAGACCCCGCCCGGCGATGGCCGACGGCCGTACCTCGACCGTCGGCTCCAACCACCACGTCGTCGGCTCACCCATGCCCGCTGCCTCACGCCCGGCGCTGCTGCCCCTGGGAGACTACGGAGATGCTCGCCAGCTCGTCGCGGTTCCTCACGACGCACACCGGGAGCCTCCCTCGGCCGCGGCAGCTCGCCGTCCTTCACGGCCGACGGAGCCGGGGCGAGGCCGTCGACCCCGACGAGCTCGAACGGGCCGTCGCCGAGGCCACCGCGGCCGTCGTGGCCGAGCAGGTCGAGGTGGGCATCGACGTCGGCAACGACGGCGAGCAGGCGAGGGAGAGCTTCTTCACCTACGTCCAGCACCGGATGACCGGCTTCGGCGGGACCGGCCACCGCCATCAGATGGCCGACCAGGCGGAGCACCCTGACTACCTCGAGCTCCTCCGGCAGTCACGGGCGGCGCGCCGCCAGGTGGACCTGATGGCCCCGCCGGCGGCCCTGGGCGAGGTGTCCTATCGGGACACCGCCGAGGTGGCGGCGGAGTGCGCCCTCGTGGCGGGCGCTCCCTTCGCCGAGACCTTCATGACCGCCGCCTCCCCGGGCATCGTCGCCGCGGCCATGGAGGACCGTCACTACGGTTCGACGGAGCGCTACGTCCGGGCGGTGGCCGCCGCGCTGGCCACCGAGTACCGCTTCATCGTCGAGCAGGGGCTCCTGCTCCAGGTCGACGCGCCGGACCTCGCCCTCGAGCGGCACGTCAGCTTCGCCGAGCGCCCGCTGGGGGAGTTCCTCGACTGGGTCGAGCTGGTCGTCGACGCTCTGAACGAGGCCCTCGCCGGCATCGACCCCGGCCGGGTGCGCCTCCACGTGTGCTGGGGCAACTACGGCGGTCCCCACACCCACGACGTCGACCTCGACCACCTCCTCCCCCTCCTCTACGAAGCCCGGGTCGGGGCGCTGGCGCTGTCGATGGCCAACCCCCGCCACGCCCACGAGTACCGCTGCTTCGAACGTCATCGCCTCCCCGACGGTCTCCTGCTCGTGGCCGGTGTGATCGACAGCACCACCAACATCGTCGAGCATCCCGACGTCGTCGCCGACCGTCTCCGCGTCGTGAGCCGGGCGGTGGGCGACCCCCGTCGGATCATCGCCGGCACCGACTGCGGTTTCGACACGTCGGCCGGCATGAGCGACGTCGCCCCGTCGCTAGTCTGGAAGAAGCTGGAGAGCCTGCGAGAAGGGGCCGACCGGGCAAGCGCCGACCTCTTCTAAGGCTGCAGGCGCTCCGGCGGACCGCAAGGTGGACAGGGCACCGGTACCTGGGGGGCGTGGCGGCGCCCGGAAAGGGAGGGGCCATGAGCTACCTCACCAGTTTCGACCACCAGCTGCTGCGCGCCTCGGACGCGGACAGGGACCGGACCATCTACCTCCTGGGGCAGGCCCTCGCCACCGGCCGCCTGACCCCCGACGACCACGCCGAACGGGTCAGCCGGTCTCTCGTGGCCCGGACGGAGGGCGAGCTCGAGCTGCTCATCTGGGACCTGGCACCTCCCCGGCCGACCGCCGTGGCCGTCCCTCCGCCGACCCCCGGCTCTTGGCCGGCACCCGGCAACTGGGCGCCGTCGGGCTACTGGGCGCCGCCGGGCTACTGGGCGCCAACCGGCTACCTCGCCCCGGCGAAGCCGGCGTCGCGCACCAACCCGTTGGCCGTCCTGTCGTTCGTCCTCGGGTTGGTGGGCATCGTGCTGTCGCCGCTCCTGTTCGGCGGGTTCTTCGCCGTGCTCGTCGGCCTCCGGGCCCGAGGGGAGATCGGCGGCTCCCGAAGCGAAGAGGAGGGCGAGGGCCTGGCCGTGGCCGGTATCGTGCTCGGCGTCATCGGGGTGCTCCTCGGCGCGGCCATCGCCCTCCACCACCTCTCCTGACCGACTCGACTCGGCGCGCCGCCACCGCCGACGACCGGTGACCTCCGTCACGCCGTGCCCTACCATCGGCCCACCGCCCAGCCGACCGCGCCCGGAAGGACATGATCACCATGGCCAAGGTCCTCTGCGTCCTCTACGACGACCCCGTCGACGGGTACGCCCCGTCCTACGCCAGGGACGGGGTCCCCGCGATCGACCGCTACCCGAGCGGGCAGACCACGCCGACGCCAGAGGGACTCGATTTCACACCGGGCGAGCTCGTCGGGAGCGTCTCGGGCGAGCTGGGCCTGCGGCGCTTCTTGGAGAGCGCCGGCCACACCTTCGTGGTGACCTCCGACAAGGACGGGCTGGACTCGATGTTCGAGCGCGAGCTGCCCGACGCCGACGTGGTCATCTCCCAACCCTTCTGGCCGGCCTACCTCACCGCCGAGCGCATCGCCAAGGCACCCAAGTTGCGCCTCGCGGTCACGGCCGGCATCGGCTCGGACCATGTGGACCTGCAGGCGGCCATGGACCACGGCCTGACCGTGGCCGAGGTCACCTACTCGAACAGCATCAGCGTGGCCGAGCACGTCGTGATGATGATCCTCTCCCTCGTACGCAACTACCTCCCGTCCCACGAGTGGGTGCTGCAGGGCGGATGGAACATCGCCGACTGCGTGGCCCGTTCCTACGACCTCGAGGGCATGACCGTCGGCACGGTGGCCGCGGGACGCATCGGCACGGCCGTGCTGCGACGGCTCCGACCCTTCGACGTCCGACTCCACTACACGGACCGTCACCGGCTGCCGGCGGCGGTCGAGGAGGAGCTGGGCCTGGTGTTCCACGAGGACGCCCGTTCGCTCGTCCCGGTCTGCGACGTCGTCACGATCAACGCCCCGCTCCACCCCGAGACGGAGGGCCTGTTCGACGATGAGCTCATCGCGACGATGAAGCACGGCGCCTACCTCATCAACACGGCCCGGGGGAAGATCTGCGACCGCGAGGCTGTGGTCCGGGCCCTCGAGAGTGGCCAGCTGGCCGGCTACGCCGGCGACGTCTGGTTCCCCCAGCCGGCGCCGAAGGACCACCCATGGCGCTCCATGCCCCACCACGGCATGACCCCGCACATCTCCGGCTCGTCACTCTCGGCCCAGGCCCGCTACGCCGCGGGCACGAGGGAGATCCTCGAGTGCTTCTTCGAGGGGCGGCCCATCCGGGAGGAGTACCTGATCGTGGACCAGGGCCGCCTGGCCGGGGCCGGGGCCCATGCCTACAGCCCGGGCGACGCGACGGGTGGCTCGGACGAGGCGGCCCGTTTCTCGTCCTGACCAGGCGCAAGGAGCGAACCGACGGTCGGGTGCCGACGGGCCGCCGGTACTGTCGAGGACGGAAGGAGGCCGCCATGTCCGACGCCACGAGCCCGCCCGCGCCCGGCGGGCACCCTGTGCCGACGCTGCCGCTCACCCAGAGCCTGACGGGCCGATGGGTGCTCGACCCCGTCCACTCGAGCGCGACGTTCGAGGAGAAGCATTTCTGGAGCTTGGTCACGGTGCGAGGCGCCTTCGAACGGCTCGAGGGGGAAGGCGAGGTCACCCCCGAGGGCGTCATCCGGGGCCGCATCGCCATCGAGGCCGCCTCGCTCACGACGAAGAACGCCAAGCGAGACACTCACCTCCGTTCGCCGGAGTTCTTCGACGCGGAGAACCATCCACTCGTCACGATCACCGTCGACCAGGCCAGCTTCGAGAGCGAGAACCGCCTCGCCGTCCGCGGCGAGCTCGAGGTCGCCGGCCATAGCCAGCCGCTCTCCTACGCGGCCAACGTCACCGAGGTGGCGGCCGGTTCGGTCCTCCTCCAAGCCACGCTCACGTTCGACCGTACGCAGTTCGACATGGACTGGAGCCCGCTCCACCTGGCCTCACGCCGGGACACGGTGACGGTGGCGGCCCGCTTCGACCGGGTCGCCGGCTGAGTTCACAGAACGGTTGACGTCGCCGTGACCACCGAACAGGCGCCACCGACACCCTCGGGCGCGCCGGTGCAGTCGGCGAAGGAGCTCCTGGACCCCGCGCTGCGACGGCTGGCCGTCGTCGTCGTGCTCGGCATGATCATGTCGATCCTCGACACGACGATCGTCAACGTCGCGCTCGACACCCTGGCCCGGGACTTCCATGCTCAAGTGTCGGAGATCCAGTGGGTCAGCACCGGCTACCTGCTGGCGCTCGCCGCGGTGATCCCGATGGCCGGCTGGGCGGTCGAGCGTTTCGGGGCCAAGTCCGTCTGGCTCGTGTCGCTGTCCCTCTTCATCGTGGGCTCGGCGCTCTGCGGGCTCTCCTGGTCCCTGGGCAGCCTCATCATCTTCCGGGTCGTCCAGGGCCTCGGCGGCGGAATGATCATGCCGGTCGGCATGACGATCATGGCCCGCCAGGCCGGCCCGCAACGGATGGGCCGGGTGATGAGCGTGATCGGCGTCCCCACGCTGCTCGGACCGATCCTCGGCCCGGTCATCGGCGGGCTCATCGTGAGCAACACCACGTGGCGGTGGATCTTCTTCGTGAACATCCCGATCGGTCTCGTGGCCCTCGCCCTCGCCTGGCGGATCCTGCCGTCGGGTGGCCGGGTCGAGCAGGCCTCGAAGCTCGACATCCTCGGCGTGTGTCTCCTCTCGCCGGCCCTGGCCTCCCTCGTCTACGGCCTGTCCCAGGTGGGCGGGATTGGCGGCGCCCTCAAGCCTTCGGTCGTGATCGGTTTGCTGACCGGCGTCGTCCTCGCCGGGGCCTTCGTGGCCCATGCCCTGCGGTCGGCCAACCCGTTGCTCGACATGCGGTTGTTCAACAATCGGAGCTACGCGCTGGCCAACACCGTCACCTTCATCATCGGCGCGGTGCTGTTCGGGGTGATGTTCCTCCTCCCCCTCTACTACCAGGTGGTGCGGGGCCAGAGTCCGCTCGCCGCCGGCCTCCTCATGGCCCCCCAGGGGATCGGCGCGGCCTGCGTCATGCCCCTCGCCGGCCGCATCGCCGACCAGTACGGCTCGAGGCGCGTCGTGCCGCTGGGCATGACGGTGATGACGGTCAGCTCGGTCGTCTTCGGCTTCGTGTCGCCGACGACGAGCGAGGTCCTGCTCGCCTTCGCCCTCTTCGTGCGGGGCATCGGCCTCGGGATGTCGATGATGCCGACAATGGCCGCCGCCTACCAGACACTCGATCACGCGGCGATCCCCAGGGCGACGACGCTCCTCAACATCGTCCAGCGGGTCGGTGGGTCCCTCGGCATCGCGGTCCTCGCCGTCGTGCTCCAGGTGCAGATCCGCTCCCACACCGGCAGCTCGGGTGGCGTGCTCTCCGGCCCGCCGGGCAGCGTGCACGCGGCCGTCGCCGACCACCTGGCGACGGCGTTCGCCCACACGTTCTGGTGGTCGGTCGTCCTGAGCGGCCTCGGGATCATCCCGGCGCTGTTCCTGCCGCGGCGCCGGGCCGTCGAACCCGGACCCACCGCGGCCGCACCGGCCGCGGTGCTCGAGGGCTGAATCCGTCGCATCTGGGTCCACGCCAGCGGGGTGCCGGCGCGGAACGACCCGACCCGGGAATGGGAGCGCGTCCCGATCACTCCCCGTCGTCCGCGGCACGGAACATCGTCAGCATTTCGGGCGTGGACGACCCAGGTGCGCGCCTCCCGGCTCCGAGGCGCACGAGGGGGGCGGCACCGGACCGGATACCAGGTCAGGCGAGGTGGCGAGGCCACGCCGCCGCCGTCCGCCGTGGCCGTGACCGTCACCGTCGGCGGCCCGACCCACGGACGCACCGCTCACCCGCTCCCCACGGCCCCGAGGGCAGTTGGGTAGGTTGAACGCCCGACATGGACAAGGTCGTCAACCTGGACGACGCGGTGGCCCACGTGCGCCCCGGCGACGCGGTGCACGTCGTCACGAACCACTCCCGGTGGACCGCGGCAGCCCGACACCTCGTGCGTCGCTGGTGGGGGCAGGAGCCGGGGTTCACCCTCGTGATGCTGAGCCTGTCCAGCCTGGGCACGTTGTTCTTCCGCGGCCGGCTGGTCCGCAAGGTGGTCACCGGCTACTCGGGTGACATCTTCCCGAACTTCACGCCGAACCCCTGGTTCGCCGACGCCTACCGGCGCGGCGACGTGGAGGTCGAACACTGGTCGTTCCTCACGTTCCAGCAGCGGCTGGAGGCCGCCGCCCGGGGCCTGCCCGCCCTGGTCACGGGCTCGCTCCAGGGCTCGTCGATGGCCGACAACGACGGGTTCGCGGTCGTCGACTCGCCGTTCGGCCCCGTCGGCCTGGTCGAGGCCTTCGCGCCCGACGTCGCCCTTCTCCACGCGCCCCTGGCCGACCGGGAGGGCAACGTGGCCTGCCACCCTCCCCTCCTCGAAGGGCTCTGGGGGGCGCTCGCCGCCCGCCGCGGGGCCGTCGTCACCGTCGAGCGGGTGGTCGACGACCTCCGTCCCTGGTCCCACCTCGTGCGGCTACCGGCCCACCGGGTGCTCGCCGTGACCGAAGCCCCCCTCGGAGCGCATCCTGGTGGCCTCTTCACACGCGACCTCCCGGTCGACCCCTACGGCGAGGACCTCGCCTTCTGGTCCGAGGCCCGCGAGGCCAGTCACCGCGCCGACTTTGACGCGTGGATCGAGCGCTGGGTGCTGAGCCCAGCCGACCAGGCGGCCTACGTCGAGCAGCTCGGGGTGGCGCGGGTGGCCTCGCTCCGCCGGCGGGCCGACCCCCGATCGTGGCGCGACGACGAGGCAGCTCACCCGCCGGACCTCGGTGCCCCGGTCGGGGCCTGGGAGAAGGCCGCCGTCTTCGGCGCCCGCCACCTGGCGGGCCGCATCGCCGCCCGCCGAGCCGACGCCGTGCTCGCCGGGGCGGGGGTGGCCAACCTGGCCGCCTGGCTGGCCGTGCAACAGGCCCGCCAGGCGGGGTCCGAGGTCGTGTTGGCCGCCGAGCTCGGGCTGTTCGGCTACGAGCCCACCCCGGCCGACCCGTTCGTGTTCAACCACCGCAGCTTCCCCAGCGCGCTGATGCTCTCGGACGCCGACCACGTGCTGGGCCAGCTGGTCCCTTCGCCCGGCACCACGCTCCTCGCCTGCCTCGGCGCCGCCCAGATCGACCGCAGGGGCAACATCAACTCCACCGTCATCCCGGGCAAGACGTTCCTCGTGGGCTCCGGTGGCGGGAACGACGTCGCCAGCACCGCCGACGAGGTGGTCGTCGTGGCCACGCTGACGGCGCGGCGGACGATCGAGCAGGTCCCCTACGTCACCTCCCCCGGGGAGCGGGTGCAGGCACTCGTGACCGACCTCGGCCAGTTCGAGCGGTCCGACGACGGCTCGCTCGTCCTCACGGCCCTCGCCCCCGGCCACGAGCCGGCCAGCGAACGGGTCGATCGGATCCGCGAGCTCTGCGGATGGTCGCTCGAGGTGGCACCGACGCTCGGCGAGCTGCCCGAGGTGGCGCCCGAGGACGTCGAGCAGCTACGGCGCTGGGACCCCGAGGGCCTCTTCCTCCGGCCGGACGGTTGAGCCTTCAGGCGAGCGGGTCGAGCCAGCCGGGCGAGACGGTGGTCCGACCGCGGGCCACGTTCCCACCGACGTAGTTGCGCTGGGCCTCGACGGTGCCGGCCCCGATGCACAGTCCCCGGATGTCGCGGTAGGCCCGCTCGAGCGGGTACTCCCGGCTGTACCCGTAGCCCCCGTGGAGCTGGATGGCCTCGTCGCAGACCCGCTTGGCCGCCAGGTTGGCCGCCATCTTGGCCATCGCCGTCTCGAGGGGCGGCGGCGTGCCGCCCGGTCCGGCCAGCCGGACGGCCCGGGCCAGCAGCAGCCGGGCCCCCTCGAGCTCCGTGGCCATGTCGGCGAGCTTCCACTGGAGCCCTTGGAGCTCGGCGATGGGTCGGCCGCCGATCACCCGCTCGTTCACGTAGCGCACCGAGTGCTCGAGCGCCCCCTGGGCGGCACCGATGCACATCGCCGCGTTGCCGCAGCGCTCGTGGTTGAGGTGGGAGAGCAACAGCTTGAACGACTCGGTCGAGGACGGGTCGCCCGCCAGGAGCACGTCGTCCGGTGTGATCGCCACCGCGTCGAAGGCCACCTCGGCCTCGGTGGCCGCCCGGATGCCCATCCCCCGGTGGCGCCCGACCACCTCGACGCCCGCCCGGTCGATCGGGACGACGACCGCACCGATCCCCTTGGCCCCGTCGCCCCCCGGCCAGCGGCACCACACGAGCACGCCGGCCGCGGCGTGGCCGAGGGTCGAGTAGTTCTTGTAGGCGTCGAGCCGCCAGCGCGACGGTCCGTCCTCGGTGAGCGTCGCCCGCATGGACTGGACGGCCGAACCGGCGTCGGGCTCGGTGATGCCGATCGAGAGGATGGCCTCGCCGCGGGCCACCGAGGGCAGCCAGCGGTCCTGGAGGGCCGGCGGGCCGAGGTGCTCGATGCCGCGCGCCGGTCCGTTGAACGCGAGCTGGCAGCACACCGCGGCCGACACGTCGTGCCGAGCCACCTCCTCCAGCACGATGGCCGCTTCGACGTCGCCGAAGCCGAGGCCGCCCCATCGCTCACCGATCGTCACGCCGAAGAGGTCCGCCGCCCCGAGGGCCTTGATGGCCTCTGTCGGCACCTCGCCGGTCTCGTCGGCCTGGGCGGCCGTTGGCGCGATCTCGCGGGCCGCCACCTGGCGGGCCAGCTGGCGCAGGGACGTCTGGTCGTCGTTCTCGGCAAAGGGATCGGCGCCGCCGGTACCGGCCATGGGACACCGCCTTCCAGGGTGCCGGGCCTCCCGGCTCCACTGCCTCGGTCGAGGCAGTGCATGCCATAGTAAGCGAGCGACCGGCGCACGGCGCCGGTGGGGCGACGAGGATCGGAGGCGTTGATGCTGCTCGAAGGGCGCGTGGCCGTCGTGACCGGAGCGGGCCGGGGGATCGGACGGGAGTTCGCGCTGGCCCTCGCCCGTGAGGGCGCGGCGGTGGTCGTCAACGACCTCGGCGTCGCCCTCTCGGGTGACCCGACGCAGGAAGACCCGGCGAGCGAGGTCTGCGCCGAGATCGAGAAGGCCGGTGGCCGGGCCGTCCCGGCCCACGACTCGGTCAGCGACGACGAAGCCGCCGGGCGGATCGTCGACACCGCGCTCGACTCGTTCGGGCGCCTGGACATCCTGGTCAACAACGCAGGGATCGTGCGCGACCGGACCCTTCTCAAGATGGAGCCCGACGACTTCGACATGGTCGTGGGCACCCATCTCAAGGGGAGCTTCAACTGCGCGCGTCACGCCGCACCGGTGATGAAGGAGGCCGGCTACGGCCGGATCATCAACATCACCTCCTCGGCCGGACTCCGCGGCAACTTCGGCCAGACGAACTACGGCGCGGCGAAGGCCGGGATCATGGGGATGACCTACGTGTGGGCCCTGGAGCTCAACCGGTACGGCATCACCGTGAACGCCATGGCGCCAGCCGGCATGACCCGCATGACGGCCAGCCTCTACGAGGGCAAGGACGTCCCGCCGACCCTCGACCCTTCCCTCAACGCCCCGCTCGTCGCCTATCTCGCCTCGGAGCAGGCGGGACACGTCAACGGGCAGATCTTCGGTCGCACCGACTACGCGTTCACGATCTTCTGCCAGCCCCACCAGATCGCCTGGATGCACCGCGACGGGGGATGGGACCCGGCCTCGGTGGCCGAGCACTTCGACAAGATGCTCGGCAGCCAGCTGCAGCCGGTCGGCTTCGCGATGCCCGTGGGCATGAGCCAGGAGTCGGCGAGGAAGTCATGAGCGCCGTGTTCAACCACATCGGGCTCTGTGTGACCGATCTCGCCCGCAGCCGCCGCTTCTACGAGGAGCTCCTCGGCTTCACGTTCGAGCGGGAGCTCTCGCCCCCCGACGAGGGGACCGACCGGCTGCTCAGCCTGGAACAGCCGGTCGGGCTCACCGCCGTCTACCTGAAGATGGAGGGCTTCACGCTCGAGCTCCTCCACTTCGACCGACCGGGCAACCCGCCGTTCCGCACCCGGATGATGAACGAGCCCGGGCTGACCCACCTGTCGGTCAGCGCGGACGACGTTGCGGCCACCGTCGCCCGGGTCCCCGAGTTCGGCGGCACCGTGCTCGAGGAGACCGACCTCTTCGGCATGGCCATCATGATCCGGGACCCCGACGGCCAGCTGATCGAGGTCCTGCCGATGGCCTATCGGGAGGGTCTCGAACAGGGCGGCTGAGCACCGCCCTCGACGATCACCGGGCCGGGCTGACGGGCGCCGTCTGCGAGAGCGTCAGCTTCCCGCCGAACAGAGCAGGCGCTCGGCGGTCAGGCCCCCCGCTTCGGCCACGAGCTGGTCGACCTCGGCCCGTTTGAGGAGGGCGTGCAGCCCGGCCTCCCAGGTGAAGCCGATACCGCCGTGCAGCTGCACGGCGTCGACGCAGATCGAGCGGGCGGCGGCCGGGGCCATCGTGGCCGCGGCCAGCGCCATGGTGCGATGGCCGGCCTCGAGGTCCTCGGCCGCCCGGAAGGCCAACGACTGCGCCAGCTTCAGCTCGACCAGGAGGTCGGCGCAGCGGTGCTTGTAGGCCTGGAAGGACCCGATGGCCCGGCCGAACTGGTGACGCTCCTTGGCGTAGGCCACGGTGCGGGTGAGCGCCGTCCGAGCCAGCCCCACGGCGTCCAGGGCGGCCACGAGGCCCACACGGGTGAGCCACTCGTCGACGAGGTCCGGGCCTCGCACGACGGCCAAGCAGTCCTCCACCACCACGTCGAAGAGCTCCCAGCGCGTGAGGACCCGCGTCGGGTCGGTCCCCGCCACCTCGCGCATCGTGACGCCGGGTGCACCGGTGGGCACGACCGTCACCGCGGGCTCGCCCTCGATGACGATCGGGAGCAGCAGTCCGGCGGCACCGTCGTCGCCGCCGAGCGCCAGCTGGGTGACCGAGAGCCTCCCGCGGTCGCCATCGACCACCGTCTCGCCGGGCGGAGTGGCGGCGACCGCCAGTCGGGCGCCTTCGGCCAGCCGCCCGAGCAGGTCGGCCGGCGGATCGGCCGCCCGGGCCAGGAGCGGTGCGGCCACCCCGGCCGTCCACCCCGCGGCGCTGGCCGCCCCGGCCGCCCCGATGGCCTCCACCACGACGGCGAGATCGCCCGTCGAGCCGTAGCCCCCGTGCTCCTCGGGCCAGCCGAGGCCGAACCAGCCGAGGTCGGCCCCGAGCGTCGGGTCGTCGGTCCGGGCGGCGAGGGCCGCCGCGGCCACCCGGGCGAGCTCGCCCCGGTCGCCGGGCCGGCGGCCGGGCGCGACGTCGAGGACGCTCACTGCGGCCGGGGCTCGCGGGGCAAGCCGAGCAGGCGCTCGGCGACGATGTTGCGTTGGATCTCGTCGCTGCCCCCGGCCACCGTCCAACGCGGGATGTTGACTAGGTCGACCAGCCAGTTCCCGCTCACGTACCCGCTGTAGGGGGCGTCGGGCGGGGCGACGAGCGCCGAGGGGTCGGCGAGGCGAGCACCGAGGGCCGTCATCTCGGTGAGCACGTTCGAGGTGGCCAGTTTCACGACCGACGACAGGTCGACCTCGTCGTCGGGGTCCTCGGCCGACTCGAGGAGGTCGAGCCCGACCGACCGCAGGGCCTGGCTGCGGGCGAGGAGCCGGGCCACCTCGTCCCGGGCCTGGTGGCGGGCCGGGCCGGTGTGCTCGTCCTCGATCAGCGCCCGCAGCTCCTCCACGCCGCCGGCCACCTCGCCGATCAGCTGGAAGGCGAGGGGTCCGCGCTCAGTCGAGAGCGTGCGCTGGGCCACCCGCCACCCGTCGTTCTCCTCGCCGATGAGACGATGCGCCGGCACGCGCACCTCCGAGAGGAAGATCTCGGCGAACTCCTCGTGGCCCGTGCTCTGGCGGATCGGCCGGACTTCGACGCCCGGCGCCTCCATGTCCAAGATGAAGTAGGAGATGCCGGCGTGTTTGGGCGCGTCGGGGTCGGTGCGGGCGAGGAGCAGGCACCAGCGGGCGAAACGGGCGTAGCTCGACCACACCTTCTGCCCGGTGACGACGAAGTCGTCCCCGTCCCGCACCGCCCTCGTGCGCAGCGAGGCCAGGTCCGAGCCGGCGTCGGGCTCCGAGAACCCCTGGCACCACACCGTGCCAGCGAGCGCGTCGCGCACGAACGTCTTCTGCTGGTCGGCCGTGCCCGCGCCGAGCAGGGTGCCCGGCACGTGGTTGAGCGAGATCACGTAGAGGTCAAGCAGCGGGGCCTTCGCCCGGGCCCACTCCTCCCGGATCACCGCCTGCTCCGCCGGGGCGAAGCCACCCCCGCCCCAGGCCTTCGGCACGTGCGGGGCGGCGTAGCCGGGCTCGGTGGTCGTGGCCAGCCACTCGGCGCTGAAGGCCACGTACTCCTCGGCGCCGGCGCCGACCAGGCGGTCCCGCCACCCCTCCGGCACGTGCGCGGCGAACCACGACCGTACCTCGGCTCGGAAGTCGTCCAGCTCGGCCGCCATCTCGGCGACTCTACGTCGTGGGCCGTGGTCTCCCGGATGGGCCGGCGACCTCGCGTCGGGCTGCTTCGGTGCGTCGCCGGTGCTCGCGGCGGATGAAGGCCGGCGCGTAGGGGAGGTAGTCCGCCTGGCGATCGGGCGTCAGCGCGAAGAAGCTGTTGACGTAGTGACCCGGACAGCCCGGCGCGCCGCACAGGCACGGCGACACCTCGGTGTCGTCGTAGGCGTTCAATCGGTAGTCGATCGTGATCTCCGCTCCGGCGGCGATGGCCCGCCAGGCGACGACGTTCACTCCGCGCCGCATGGCGTTGGGCTCGCAGGAGTGGTTCAGGTAGCAGCCCGGTGGGAGGAGCACGGCCCAGCGGTCGAAGTCGAGCTCGCAGAGGTGCTCACGCTCCTCCACGGACAGGCGGCCGAGGTCGCCGGCGGTCACCGTGCGCCCGTGTCGACGCCGGAAGACGAACTCGCCCGCGGTGAACGCCCGGCGGGCGTAGACCCCGAGGCCCTTCTCACCCGTCGGCGCCACCACGACGTCGTCGATCACCGGACCATTGTGGCGAGGCCTGCGGTGGTGACGGGGGCGCTCGTCCCCGTGAAGGGCGCGCCCATCGCCCCCACGCCCACCCCGCCAGTACCGTGGGCGGCGTCGGCCGACGAGACCGAGGAGGGCCCGTGGGCGAGGAGATCACGCCGTTCGAGGTGGTGGTGCCCGAGGCGGCGCTCGAGGACCTGGCCGAGCGCCTGGCCCGGACCCGCTGGCCCGAGGTCGAGCCGGTCGACGACTGGTCCCAGGGGGTGCCGCTCGCCTACCTCCAGGACCTCTGCCGCCACTGGGCCGGCGCCTACGACTGGCGGGCCCGGGAAGCCCGGCTGAACGCCTACCCCCAGGGCCGCACGGAGCTCGACGGCCTCGCCGTCCACTTCCTCCACGTCCGCTCGCCGGTCGAGGACGCCCTCCCCCTCGTCCTCACCCACGGCTGGCCGGGCTCGGTGGTCGAGTTCTACGAGGTGATCGGGCCCCTCACCGATCCGGCGGCCCACGGCGGGGACCCGGCCGACGCCTTCCACGTGGTCTGCCCGTCCCTCCCCGGCTACGGCTGGAGCGACAAGCCCACGGCCCCCGGGTGGGGGGTCGACCGGACCGCCGCCGCCTGGGCCCAGCTGATGGCCCGGCTCGGCTACGCCCGTTACGGGGCCCAGGGGGGTGACTGGGGCGCGGCGGTCACGACGAGCATCGGCGCCCAGGACGCCGAGCACGTGGCGGGCATCCACCTCAACATGGTCATCGCCGCCCCCGGTCGCGAGGACCGTGAGGACCTGAGCGAGCGGGAGGAGGCCGCGCTGGCCTCGCTCACCCACTACGCCGACTGGGACTCGGGCTACTCGAAGGAGCAGTCCACCCGGCCCCAGACGATCGGCTACTCCCTCGTCGACTCGCCGGTCGGCGAGTGCGCCTGGATCCTCGAGAAGTTCTGGAGCTGGACCGACACCGACGGCGACCCGGTGGGGGCCCTCGGGGCCGACCGGATCCTCGACAACGTCATGCTCTACTGGCTTTCGGCCTCCGGCGCCTCGTCGGCCCGCCTCTACTGGGAGAGCTTCCGCTCGATGACCGGCGGCGCGGTGGCCGTGCCGACCGGCGCCTCGATCTTCCCGAAAGAGATCTTCCGGCCCTCGAGGCGCTGGGCCGAGCGGCGCTACGAGAACATCGTCTTCTGGGAGGAGCTCGACCGGGGCGGGCACTTCGCCGCCTTCGAGCAGCCCGAGCTGTTCGTTGAGCAGGTGCGCGCGTTCTTCCGACTGGTGCGCTGAGAGCGCGCTTATGTCAGCCCACGATCAGTCGGAGGGCTCGCTCCCGACCACGCTGACGAAGCTCACGCACTCACCCGGCCCACCGCCCAGGTTGTGGGTCAGCCCGATCGTGCGACCCGCCTCGGTGACGCTCTTGATCTGCCGCTCCGGTGGCGCCTGCTTGCGCAGCTGGAGCCAGCACTCAAAGAGCATCCGTAGGCCCGAGGCACCGATCGGGTGGCCGAAGCTCTTGAGCCCACCGTCGGGGTTGACCGGTAGCTCGCCGTCGAGGTCGAACGTGCCGGCCAGCACCTCCTTCCAGGCGGTGCCGCGCTCGGCGAAGCCGAGGTCCTCCATGAGGACGAGCTCGGTCGGCGTGAAGCAGTCGTGCACCTCGGCCATGGCCAGCTGGGCCCGGGGGTCGGTGATCCCCGCCTGTCCGTAGGCGTCCGCGGCCGAACGCACGACCTCTTCGAAGGACGTGTAGTCGTAGGAGGGGTCGATGGGGCCGGCGGCGGGGCCGGCGACGAAGCTGAGGCCCTTCACGTAGAGGGGCGAGTCGGTGTAGCGGTGGGCGTCCTCGGTCCGGCAGATGATGGCGGCAGCCGAGCCGTCGCTCACGCCACTGCAGTCGAAGACCCCGAGCTGGCCGGCCACGAGCGGGGAGTTGGCGATGGTCTCCTTCGCCACCTCCTTCTTGAACTGGGCCCGCGGGTTGCGGGCCCCGTTGTAGTGGTTCTTCCAGGCGATGCGGGTCATGACGTCCTTCATCTCCTGCTCGTCCACGCCGTACTTGTGGGCGTAGGCCGGAGCGAGGAAGGAGAAGGTGGCGGGAGCGGTCAGCGCGGCGACGGTGCCGTCGGTCGGCGCACTCGTCCCGGTGAGACCCGAGTAGCCCGAGTCCTTCAACTTCTCCACGCCGATGGCCATCACGAGGTCGTAGGCGCCTGACGCCACGGCGTAGCAGGCGTTGCGGAAGGCCTCGGACCCGGTGGCGCAGAAGTTCTCCACCCGGGTCACCGGCTTGTAGTCGAGCTTCAACGGCTTGGACAGCGTGATGCCGGCGAAACCTGAGCCCATCGTGCCGAGCCAGAAGGCGTCGATGTCGTCGAGGGTCACCCCCGCCGAGGCGATCGTGTCCTTCGCTGCGTCGGTGAGGAGGTCGTCGGCCCCCTTGTCCCAGTGCTCGCCGAAGGGCGTGCAGCCCATGCCGACGATCGCCACCCGGTCACGGATTCCGTTGCTGGCCATGTCAGGCCTCCTTCGCTGTCGTCGGTGTCGCGGTGCCGCTCTCGTCCCCGGAGGGCTGGTCATCCAGCGGCCGGGCCTTCCAGAAGTAATTGTGCACCCCCTGGGCGGTGAAGAAGCGCCGGAAGGTCATCTGGACCCGGTCGCCGATCCGAACGGTGTTCGGGTCCACGTCGGTCATCTCGCACCGATAGCGCCCGCCGCCGTCGAAGTCCACGATGGCCGCCACGACCGGCGGGGAGAGGCTGAAGGCCAGCCGGTCGATCGTGAACGTGGCCACGGTGCCCTCCACGTCGGCCAGCCGCTCGTAGGCCATCTGGTCGATGCTCTTGCACTTGAGGCACACCCGGGCCGGGGGGAGGTGCCGGAACCCGCAGTTCAGGCAGCGGCTGGCGTTGAACCCGTACTTCCAGAGCTCCGAGCGCCGCATGTTGGGGGCACCGGGGCGCTCCGGTTCGGGACGCCGCGGGGGCTCCCGGTCGAGCTGGCCCCGCCAGGTCAAGAAGTTGGCGTACGGGAGGTCCTTGCGACCGCCCGCCACCTGCTCGGCCACGGTGGCCAGGCCGGCCGCGGCCCGGGCCGCCTGGACGGCGGGCAGCGCGTCGGTCGCCCGCAGGACGACGGCGTCGGCCCCGTCGGCCAGGAGCAAGAGGGCCACGGTCTCACCGGGGCGGGCCCGCTCGAGCACGTCGGCGAGGGCCACGCCGAGGGCGGCCGCCCCGAGGTTGCCCACCTCGGCGCCGTAGTCGGGGGCGAGGGTCTCGGCCGCCACCCCGAGGGAGGCCTTCACCACCCGGACCGCCCGGGCGTGGAGGCCGGCCACGACCACGTGGTCGAGGCCGTCGGGCCCGAGGCCGGCGTCCTTCAGGGCGTCGGCGAAGGCCGCGTGGGCCAGCGGCACGTAGGCCTCCTCGCCGAAGCGCTCCTCCCACTGGCGGCTCTCGACGTCGCCGGGCACCCGCCAGCGCTCGAGGAACTCCTCGGTGGCCGAGGCCTTGGCCAGCGTCTCGGCCACCGCCCCGTCAGGCCCGTAGCAGAGGGCCACCGCCCCGTCGCCGGCCTCCCGCTCGTCGCTCCCGCCGGCGAGCCCGGTGCGCAGGTCGGCCGCGACGGCCAGGGCCGTCCTCCCCCGCCCGATGGCAGAGGCGGCCATGGCCGTGCCGAAGGCCGAGCGCACGGAGCCGCCGAGGTCGTAGGCGCCGGTGCGCTGGGGCAGCCCCAGGGCCGCGTGGACCGTGGTGGCGTTGGTCTTGTCGAGGTAGGCGGGGGCCGGCGTCGAGAACAGGAGCTCGTCGGGCACCGCCTGGCCGGGGAGGGCGAGCGCCCGCCGGGCCGCCTCCACGCCGAGGGTGGTGGTGTCCTCGTCGTAGGAGGCCACGGCCCGGGTGCCCTTGCCCGGCGCCGTGCCGAGCGAGAGGGCGATGGCCTTGCGATCGAGGCGCCAGTAGGGGAGGTAGACGCCCCAGGACGTGATGCCGGCTGCCATGACTCGGGCCTCCCCGTGGTCGTGCGTGAACGTCCGATTCTGGCCCAGGCGGGCCCGGGGCCGCACCCTCGGTTCAGCGGGGCAGGCCGAGGAGCCGCTCGCCGATGATCGTCCGCTGGATCTCCGAGGTGCCGCCGGCGATCGTGGCCGCCCTCGACCAGAGCCACTGCCGCTGCCAGGTGCCGCCGGCGGCGTGCGCCGCCCCGGCCCAGAGGGGGGCCCCGTCCCCCACGACGAGGAGGGCCGCCTCGGCCAGCTCCTGGGTCATGTCGGCCCAGGCCAGCTTGACCACGCTCGACTCCGGGCCGGGCTCCTCGCCTCTGGCCAGCCGGGAAAGGGTCCGCCAGTTGTGGAGGCGGAGCACCCGGAGCTTCACGTAGGCGCCGACGAGGGCGTCGGCCACCTCGGGGTCGGCGAGCACGCCCCGTTCTTGGGCCAGGGCGCAGAGCTCGTCGAGGTAGACCTCGTGCACCACCTGCTCCTTGAACGGGAACGTGGCCCCCCGCTCGTGGGCCAGCGTGGTGTTGGCCACCGCCCAACCCTGGTGCAGCCGGCCGACGAGGCAATCGGCGGGGACGTAGACCTCGTTGAAGAAGACCTCGTTGAACTCCGCCTCGCCCGTGATGGTGGGGAGGGGTCGGATCTCGATCCCCGGTGACGACATGTCCACGACGAGGTAGGAGAGGCCCCGGTGCTTCGGCGCCTCGGGGTCGGTGCGCACGAGGGCGATCCCGTAGCTGGCGAACTGGGCGTAGCTCGTCCAGACCTTGCTGCCGCTCACCACCCAGCCGTCCTCGGCCGGGTCGGCCCGGGTGCTGAGCGAGGCGAGGTCCGAGCCGGCCCCGGGCTCGCTGAAGAGCTGGCACCAGATCTCGCTGGCGTCGAGGATCCCGGGCAAAAAACGCCGCTTCTGCTCGTCGGTGCCGTGCACGAGGAGCGTCGGCCCGACGTGGTTGATCCCGTTGCGGTTGACCGGCTGGGGGGCCCGGGCCCGGGCGTACTCCATGTTGAAGATGGCCACCTCGGCCGGCGAGGCCCCCCGCCCCCCGTAGGCCACGGGCCAGTGGACGCCGACCCAACGGGCCTCGGCCAGACGGGCCTGCCAGCGCCGACCCCACGCCACCTCCTCGACCAGGGTGGCGAACGACGGCGTCGGCTCGACGTTGGCCGCGAGCCAGGCCCGGGCATCGTCGCGGAAGGCCACCTCGTCGGGCGAGAGCGAGAGGTCCATGTCGCGATCCTGCCCGTCAGACGGGCAGGACGCTCGCCGCCGCCCGGGCCCGCAGGGCGGCGCGGTCGGGTTTGCCGATGCCGAGGGCCGGGATCTCGTCCACGTTCACCACGAGCTCGGGCGTCTTGAAGCGGGCCATGCCGCGCTCGGCGCACCAGCGGCGGCACTCGTCGAGGGAGAGCACGGGGTCGGCCACGACGAAGGCCACCACCCGCTCGCCCAGCCGCTCGTCGGGCCGGCCGACGACCACCGCCTGGCGCACCGCCGGGTGAGTCTCCAAGACCCGTTCGACCTCGGCCGAGGCGATGTTCTCGCCCGCCCGGATGATGAGCTCCTTGATCCGTCCCCCGATCGTGAGCCAGCCGTCCTCGTCGAGCGACCCGAGGTCGCCCGTGCGGAACCAGCCCCGGTGGACCGAGGCCTTCGTCTGCTCGGCCTCGACGTAACCGCAGAACAGCTCGGGCCCCCGGAGCCACACCTCGCCGGTGTGGCCGGCCCGCTCCGTGCGGCCGGTCTGCGGGTCGACGATCCGCACCACGGCCTCGCCGAAGGAGCGGCCGTCGGTCACGGCCGCCTTGGCGCGGTCGTCGTCGTGCGGGCACGTCGTGACCGTCGGCGCCTCGGTCGAGCCGTAGGTGCGCTTCACGAAGGCGCCGAGGGCCTCGGTGGCCTCGGCCACGAACTCGGGTGTCACCCCCATCGAGCCGCAGGACACGACGCGGAGGCTGTCCACCTGCTCGCGGTAGCCGGGTGTGGCCATCATGGCCGTGAAGATCGTGGGCGGCCCGATCATGTAGCTGACCCGCTCGCCGGCCACGAGCCGGAGGCCCGCCTCGGGGTCCCACTTCTCCATCAGCACCGCCCGCATGCCGGCCGCCCCGGGCACGAGCACCGCGCTGAGGAGCCCCGACACGTGGGCCAGGGGCGACGGCATGAGGACGGCGTCATCGGCGCCGAGCCCGTGCGCCTGCCGCACCCCGAGGGCCTTGTAGGCCAGGCCCCGCTGCGTGTGGAGCGCGGCCTTCGGCTCACCCGTCGACCCGGTTGTGAAGATGACGACCGCCAGGTCGGTCGGCCGGCCGGCGTTGTGCCCGAGCCCCGGGGCGGCGAGGAGCTCGTCGAAGCGCCCGTCGCCCTGGCGGACCCCGATCACGCCGTCGGCCTCGGCGAGCGGGAGGCCCGGCCCGGCGAGCTGGACCTTCGGCTCGACGACCTCGACCAGCCGGGCCACCTCGGCCGTCCCGAACTGGTGGTGGAACGGCGCGGCCACCGCACCGGCCCGCCAGCAGGCCCGGAAGAGCACCATGGCCTCCCACCAGTTGGGCAGCTGCCAGGCGACGACGTCACCCCGCCGCACCCCGAGCCGGCGCAGGCCCCCGGCCACCGCGTCGCTGAGCGAGGCGAAGGTGGCGGCGTTCAGCCGGCTGGCGCCGTCGACGACGGCCGGGCCCGACGTGACCGGCACCGACAGGACCTCGTCGAGCGGCGGCACGTCCCAGGCCCCGCCCGGGGCCCGATAGCCGGCGGCGTCGGGATGCCGATAGGTGGGACCGATCCTCAACGGCGCCGTACCCCCGCTCGGTGGCCCACCGGCCCAGTCAACCGCAGGGCCCTTCGCGCCCACCAGCCCGCCCGGTGTCAGAGGTCGGCGGGCAGCCGGTAGGTTCGGAGGCAGCGCACCCGAGCCCCGGAGGAAGGACATGTCCATCGCTGTCGGTGACCGCATCCCCGACGTCGAGCTGCACACGATGTCGAAAGAAGGGCCGAAGGCCGTCCGCTCCGGCGACGTGCTCGGCAAGGGAAGGGTGGTCCTCTTCGCCGTGCCCGGCGCCTTCACCCCCACCTGCTCCGACTACCACCTGCCGGGCTTCCTGCTCCGGGCCGACGAGCTGAAGGAGAAGGGGGTCGACACGGTCGCCTGCCTCTCGGTCAACGACCCGTTCGTAATGGGCGCCTGGGGGAAGGACCGCAAGGTCGACGGCCGGGTGCTCATGCTCGCCGACGGCAACGGCACCTTCACGAAGGAGGTCGGCCTCGAGATGGACGGCAGCGCCGTCGGCCTCGGTACGCGGTCGCGACGCTACGCGGCGGTGCTCGACGACGGGGTGGTCACGGCCCTCTTCGTGGAGGAGAAGCCGGGCCTCGACGTGAGCTCGGCCGAATCAGTGCTCGCCACCCTGTAGACGGTCAGATCAGCTCGAGGCCAGCCGACATCCGGCCCCGTAGGAGGTCGGCCAAGCGGTCCCGGTGGAACGCGGCGTTGCCGTAGGCCGTCTGCTCGAACTGCGACCGCTTCATATAGAGGTGCAGGTCGTGGTCCCAGGTGAAGCCGATGCCCCCGTGCACCTGGAGGCCCGACGCCATCACCCGCTTGGCCGCCTCCGAGCACCACACCTTCGCTGTCGACGCGGCGAGCGACCGGTCCGGCGCATGGGACGCGAGGGCCCACGCCGCGTACCAGGCGGATGAGCGCATGCCCTCGACGTCGACGACCATGTCGGCGCAACGGTGCTTCACCGCCTGGAAGGACCCGATCGGCTGGCCGAACTGCACCCGGTCCTTGGCGTACTGGGTGGCCATGGCCAGCACGCGGTCGGCTCCACCCAGCAGGAGAGCCGCCGTCCCGACGGCGCCTCGGTCGAGGAGGTCGGCCGAGGCCTCCTCGCCACCGAGCACGACCGCCTCGGTCCGGTCGAGCTCGAGCCACGAGAGTGACCGGGTCACGTCCATCGCCGGCTCGGCGACTGGCCGGCCGACGGCGCGGAGGTCGACGAGGTAGACCCCCGACGGGCTGCCCACGACCGCCACGTCGGCGACCGAGGCCGCCTCGACCAGGCCGGGGCGACCAGTCAGCTCGACCACATCGCCACCCGACGAACCCACCTTGAGGTCGTCAGGATTGCTCGTCCAGGCGACGCCGCCCACGGCGTCGCCTGAGACGAGCCGGTCGACCCAGGGGTCCCCGGTCGGACCAGCGTCGACGAGGGCCTGGAGGGCCACGAGGGTTGGGAGGAAGGGTACGGGGGCGGTACGCCGGCCGAGCTCCTCGAGCAGCACGACGGCTTCGACCCACCCGAGTCCGAGCCCGCCCCGGTCCTCGGGGAGCGACACCCCGAGCCAGCCCTGCTCGACCATGGACGCCCACAACTCGGCGTCGAAGGCGGCACCCGAGGCGAGATGGGCGCGGATCCTCGCCGGCGAGGCCTCGTCGTCGAGCAGCTCGGCCGCCGCCGCCCGCAGGGCGAGCTGGTCCTCCGACAGCTCGAAGTCCACGCGGGCAGTGTAGGGAGCCGGCGTCGGCGTGCGAAGCTGAGCGCGTGGACCTCACGCCCACACCTGAGGAAGAGGCCTTCCGGGCCGAGGTGCGGGCCTGGCTCGTGGCCAACCTCCCGTGGACGTACGGCGAGGGGCTGCCGCCGCGCTTCGACGACCTCGCCGAGGAGGTGGCCTTCCTCCGGGACTGGCAGGGACGACTGGCCGAGGGCGGTTGGGTCGGCGTGGCCTGGCCGGCCGAGTACGGGGGACGGGGGGCCGGGCCGGTCGAGCACTTCATCGTCCAAGAGGAGCTGGCCCGGGCCCGGGCGCCCGAGATGGTCGGGCGGATCGGCCTCAACCTCGCCGGCCCCACGCTCCTCGCCCACGGGGCCGAGGAGCAGAAGGCCCGCTGGCTGCCCCGCATCGTCGACGCCTCACAGCTGTGGTGCCAGCTGTTCAGCGAGCCCGGTGCCGGGTCCGACCTGGCCTCGGTGAGCACCAAGGCGGAACGGACCGACGGCGGGTTCGTGGTGAGCGGCCAGAAGGTGTGGACCTCCTACGCCCAGTTCGCCGACTGGGGGATCTGCCTCGCCCGGAGCGACCCGGCGGCCCCCAAGCACAAGGGCATCTCCTACCTCGTCGTCGACATGCACGCCCCGGGGGTGGAGGTCCGCCCCCTCGTCCAGATCACCGGCGAGGCCGAGTTCAACGAGGTCTTCCTCACCGAGGTGTTCGTGCCCGACAGCCAGCTCGTCGGCCCGGAGCACGAGGGCTGGCGGGTGGCCAACGCCACGCTCTCCCACGAGCGGGGGACCAACCCCCGTCAGCTCGTCATCCACATCCAGCTCCTGGAAGAGCTGCTCGCCCTGGCCGAGCGCAACGGCGCCTTCGACGACCGCCGACTGCGCCAGCGGCTGGCCCAGGCCTACGTCGAGGTGCGGCTCTTCCAGCTGCACAACGTCCGCAGCATCAGCCGGTTGTCGAAGGGCCTCGAACCGGGGCCCGAGGGAAGTGCGCTCAAGCTGTACTGGAGCGAGATGTCCAAGCGCCTGCACGACACAGCGATGGAGGTGCTCGGGCCGGCCGCCCCCCTCTGGAAGGGGGCGGCGGCCAACCCCGGGGACGGCCGCTGGCAGCGGTCGTGGCTCTACTACCAGGCGTCGTCCATCTTCGCCGGCACGAACGAGATCCAGCGCAACATCATCGGCGAGCGCGTGCTCGGCCTGCCGCGGCCCGAGCGCGCCTGAGGAGGTAGGACATGGCCGAGGACGTGGTGCTCTACGAGGTGGACGGGCACGTGGCCACGATCACCATGAACCGGCCGGACGTAGCCAACGCCCAGGACACCGCGCTCATCGACGGCATCGACGCCCGGCTCGACCAGGCCGACGCCGACGACGAGGTGCGGGTGGTGGTGCTCGCCGGGGCCGGCAAGCACTTCTCGGCCGGCCACGACCTGAAGGCCATCGTGGGCCAGGTCGAGGCGGACCACTGGCGCCAGATGCGCGAGACCCCTGAGGGCAAGTTCCGCCACGAGCAGGTCATGTACTACGGCCGCTGCAAGCGCCTCTACGAGTTCAGGAAGCCCACCATCGCCGCGGTGCACGGTGCCTGCGTCGCCGCCGGCCTCATGCTGGCCTGCATGTGCGACCTGATCGTGGCGGCCGACGACGCCAGGTTCCAGAACCCGGTGCTCCGCATGACCGGGGCGGGGGTCGAGCTGCTCGTCGAGCCGTGGGAGCTCGGCATCCGCAAGGCCAAGGAGTTCCTCTGGACCGGCGAGCAGATCGACGCGCAGGAGGCCTGGCGCCTCGGCCTCGTCAACCGGGTGGTGCCGGCGGCCGAGCTCGCCGAGCGGGTGAAGGAGCTGGCCGACCGCATCGCCCTGGTTCCGCCCACCACCGCCCAGGTGGTGAAGGACACGATCAACAACACCGCGACGCTCATGGGGAAAGAGGAGTCCTGGAAGTACCACTTCATGGCCCATCACTGGATGCACAACACGGCCACCGCGCTGAACGCCCTCGAGGCCCGCAAGCAGAAGGGCTCCATGCAGGAGGTGTTCGACGAGCACCGCCGGCCGCCGGAGTGACCGGACCACGGCCGCTCGCCGGCCGGCGGGTGATCGACGTCGGCACCCGCATCGGCGCCCCGTTCTGCGCCGGCCTCCTGGGCGAGCTCGGGGCCGAGGTGGTGAAGGTGGAGGACCCGAGGGGCGGGGACTTCATGCGGACGATCGGCCCGTTCGTGCCGACCGACGACGACGGCCCCGGCTACTCGCTCTGGTGGGCGGTCGAGGGCCGGGGCCGGAAGGGCGTGACACTCGACCTGCGCCAGGCCGCCGGCCAGGAGCTGTTCCGGCGCCTGGCGGCCACGGCCGACGTGGTCTGTGAGAATTTCCGCCCCGGCACCCTGGAGGCCTGGCACGTCGGCCCGGCGGACTGCGACCCCCGGCTCGTCTGGGCCCGGATCTCGGTCTTCGGCCAGGACGGCCCGTACTCGGCCCGGCCGGGCCTCGACCGCATGGGCATCGCCTACGGCGGCCTGCTCCAGCTGACCGGGTACCCCGACCGGCCGCCCGTGCGGCCGGGCGTCACGATCTCGGACTACCTGACCGGCGTGTTCGCGGCCGAGGGCGTGCTGGCCGCCCTCTACCGGCGGGACCGCCCCGACGGCGGCACGGGTGAGGGCGGCGTGGTGGACGCCCCGCTCTACGGCTCGATCCTGCGCGTCCTCGAGTGGACCGTGGCCGGCCAGGACCGCCTCGGCATCTCCCGAGGCCGCGAGGGCAACCGCATGGCCAACTCGGCGCCGATCGACAACTACCTCACGGCCGACGGCCGCTACGTCTGCATCGTCGGGGGCTCCGACGCCAACTTCGCCCGTCTCTGCGAGGCGATGGACCGGCCGGACCTGGCCGGGGACCCGAGGTGGACCACGTTGGCCCAGCGGGCGGCGGGGGGTGACGAGATCAACGGCATCGTCGCCGAGTGGGCGGCGGCCCGGACGGCGGCCGAGGTCGAGGAGCTCTGCATCGAGCACGGCGTCCCCGTCGGGAAGATCTACGACGCGGCCGACATCCTGGCCGACCCGCACATGGCCGCCCGGGGCGACACCGTCGTGGTCGACGACCCCGTGGCTGGCCCGCACCGCCAGCAGGCACCGTACCCGCGGCTCGACGGCGAGCCGCCGTTCGCCCCTGCGCCCGCCCCGGCACTCGGCCAGCACAACGAGGAGGTCTGGTGCGGCTTGGTCGGCCTTTCACCAGCCGAGTTGGCCGATTTCGTGGCGGCGGGGGTGATCTGACCCGGCGCGTTCAGGGCAACTCGGGGCCGGACCGCACGGGGACCGTCATCGGGGTTCCGCAACGTCGAGACGCCGGACTGCCGTCTCCCGTTGCCAACGGATCGTCGGTGTGGCACCTTGGGCCGGCCCCCCGAGCACAGTGCCGCCCAAGCCCACGAGGAGATCGCCATGCACGTCCCGACCGCCCGGCTCCTCGGCGTCCTCGGCCTTTCGTTGGCGGCCGTCGGGGTGACGGCCTCGGCGGCCGGGGCAACCGGGGGATCAGTCACTGGCCTTTCGATTTCGGCGACGGAAGGCTCGACCTTCGGTGGCAACGTGGCCACCTTCGTCGACCCGGCCTGCGGCTCCCCCACCTACTCGGCCACCGTCGACTGGGGTGACGGGACGCAGAGCTCGGGTGGCATCACGTTCAACGGGACCTGCGCCGCCGGCTACAACGTCATAGCCAGCCACACCTATGCCGAGGAGGGCACCTACTCGACGAGCATCTCGGTGACCGGCACTGACGGCTTCTCCGGCACGGGCACGGGCTCGGCCAACGTCGCCGACGCCTCCCTCACGTTGGCCCCCTCGACCGTGACCTTCACCGCCCACAAGACCTTCACCGCCCAGGTCGCGACGCTCACCGACGCCGACCCCGGCGCGGCGGCCTCCGACTTCACGGCCACGATCGACTGGGGCGACGGCCAACATTCGGCGGGGACGGTGGCCGGTGGTCAAGGGGGCCCGTTCACGGTGTCGGGCACCCATGCCTACAAACAGTCGGGCAGCCACACCGTCACGGTCGCCGCGGACGACGTCGGTGGGGCGCAGGCCACCACGCAGTCACCGGCGGGCTCCCTCGTGGTCACGGGCCTCACCATCCATGCCACCCACGGGGTGACGTTCGGCAACAACGTCGCTGGTTTCGTCGACCCTCTGTGCAGCAATGCGAGCTTCTCGGCCACCGTCAACTGGGGGGACGGCTCCAAGAAGACCTCCGGCGGCGTCACCTTCAACGGGACGTGTAGCGCGGGCTACAACGTGCTGGCCAGTCACACCTACGCCGCCTCGGGCACCTTCAAGCTCGTCGTCACCGTGAAGGCCACGAACGGCGAGGGGGGCAAGGGCAAGGGCTCCGCCGTCGTCTCCTGATCCGCTCGTGCGACGCCGCGGCCCGGTGGAGCGGGCTAGCGGCCGACCGGCAGTGTCTCAGCCCCCCACCTTGAGGAGGTGGCTCCGGTCGTTGGCCGCCAGCTCCGCCCCGAGCGCCGCCACATTCTCGCCCGTCAACGAAACATAGCGCTCGCCCTCGCGAACGAAGACCGGGTCGGCGCAGTCCCACCCTTCGGTGCGCAGGCGTCGCTTGTCGACCTTGTTCGTGCCCATCACCGGCAGGGCCGTGACGATGCGCACGTAACGGGGCGCCGACTTGGTCCCGAGGTCGCGCTCTTCGGCCACGAACCGGGCGAAGGCCTCGGGGTCGAAGGAGGTGCCCGGTTCGAGCTCGAGGGCCGCCATCACCTGGTCGCCCGTGCGCACGTCGGGCACCGGGTAGACGGCGGCGCCGGTGACCCCGTCGAAACGCAGGAGGACCCGCTCGATCGGGGCACAGGCCAGGTTCTCGGCGTCCACCCGCATCCAGTCGCCGGTGCGCCCGGCGAAGTAGAAGACGCCGTCCTCGTCCCGGTAGCCGAGGTCGCCCGACCAGTACCAGCCGTTGCGGGTTCGCTCCGCCTCGGCCTCGGGGTTCTTCCAGTAGCCCTCGAAGGCCCCGGCCCGGTTCCGCCCGACGATCTCGCCGATGGCCTCGGTCGGGTTCAGGAGATGGCCGTCGGCGTCGAAACGGGCCCGCGGTCGCTCCTCGGAGGTGTCGGGGTCGACCACCGCGACGTCGTAACCGGGGAAGGGGGTGCCGAGAGTCCCCTCCCGACCACCGAGCACCGGCATCATGATGATGGGTCCCTCGCTCGAGCCGTAGCCCTCGATGACGGGGACACCGAAGCGGCGGGTGAACTCCTCGCGGTCCTTGGCCGAGGACTCCGGTCCGAGCACGTACTTGAGCCGGTGCTCGCGGTCGTGGGCGGTCGGCGGCGTGGCGTTGATGAAGGCCAGCGCCCGTCCGACGGTGTTGAAGAACGTGCAGCCGAAGCGCTGGACGTCGGGCAGGAACCCGCTAGCCGAGAACCGCCGGCGCAGGGCGATGGTGGCCCCGGTGGCGAAGGCCGGGAAGACGTTGGCCGAGAGCGCGTTGCCGTGGAAGAGGGGCATGACGCAGTACAGGACGTCGTCGGCGCCGAAGCGCGAGCCGTTCGCCCCCCAGGCCGCCCGGCCCTGGCTCATCCGGACGGCCTTCGGCGCGCCGGTCGAGCCCGCCGTGAACAGGAGGAGGTAGAGGTCCCCCGACGCGACGGCGGGGAGGCCGGACCGGTCCGCCCGGCCCGCCTCGATCCGCTCGGCGTAGTCCGGCTCGTCGACGACGAGGAGCCGCTCGGGCGAGAGGCCGAGGTCCAGCCCCTCGAGGAGGGCGGTGTGCTCGCTCGACGTGATGAGGAGCTGGCAGTCGGTGTGGGTGATGTCGCGGGCCAGCTCGGCCCCGCGCCGCGTCGGGTTCACGCCGACCACCACGGCGTCGGCGAGCGCCGCTCCGGCCAGCAGGAAGACGTACTCGGGCACGTTCTCGAGGAGGACGCCGACGTGGAACGGGCCCTCACGGCGCAGTGCGAGCAAGAGGCGGGCCCGGGCCTCGGCCTCGGCCACGAGCTCGCTCCAGGACCACGACGCCTCCTCGAAGAGAAGCGCCGTCCCGGGGTCGTCGGCCCGGGCCCGCAGTATCTCGGCGATCGTCGCCGGGTTGGACCGGTCGGTCGTTCGGCTCACGGCACCAGTCGCACGGGGAGCTCGGCCACCGAGGCCACGATCGTGGAGGGCACCCGGACGGGTGGCCCGAGCACCTCGTAGGCCGGGTAGCGGGACAGCAGCTCCTCGAAGAAGACCCGGGCCTCGAGGCGGGCCAGGCTGGCCCCGAGGCAGAGGTGCTCGCCGAAGCCGAAGGCGAGGTGGGTTGGCTGCACCGGTCGGGTGACGTCGAACCGGTCGGCCGTCGGCCCGAAAACCGACTCATCGCGGTTGGCCGAGGCGTAGAGCATCACGAGGTAGTCCCCCGCGGCGACAGGCACTCCGCCCACGTCGAGGTCCTCGGTGGGCGTGCGGCAGAAGGCGTGGACCGGCGTCACCCAGCGCAGGCACTCCTCGACGGCCCCCGGGAGCCCCTCGGGAGCCGAGGCCAGGGCGGCCCGCTGGTCCGGGTGCTCGGAGAGGGCGACCGCCCCGCCGGTCAGGAGGTGCCGGGTGGTCTCGTTCCCGGCCACAAGCAGCGTCAGGAGGAAGGAGAAGAGCTCGCCGGTCGTGAGGGAGCGGCCGTCGACCTCGCTCGAGACGAGGAGCGACACCAGGTCGCCACCCGGCGCCGCCCGCTTGTCCGCGATGTGCTGCTGGAGGAAGCCGAAGAATTCCGTCATCGCCGTCATGGTGTCGTCGCTGGTCCGGTCGGGCGTCTCGATCGTGGCGTCGGACCACCGCCGGAAGTCGCTCCGGTCCCCCTCTTCGATGCCGAGCAGTTCGGCGATGACGAGCAACGGGAAGGGCGCGCTCAGCTCCTCGACGAAGTCGAGCTCCTCACCGGCGGGTGCCCGCTCGAGCACGCTCCTGGCGAGCTCGCGGACGCGTGGCTCCATGGGCCCGACGGCCCGGGGCGTGAAGCGCCGGTTGACGAGGTGCCGGTGCTGGCCATGCTCCGGCGGGTCCATCATGAGGATGGAGGGTGCGCCGGCCTGGGCGGAAGGGGCCGACCGCAATGGGTCGTTCACGATCGCCCCCCGGCCGGAGCAGAACTGCTCGGGGTGCGAGCTGACCCGGCGGACGTCGTCGTAGCAGGTGAGGCACCACATGCCCGGGGCGAACTCGTGGACGGGGGCCTCCGCCCGGAGGCGAGCGAGGACCTCGAAGTAGTCGGGGCGCACGTAGAAGTCGGCGCTCGTCGGGTCGGTCGTGCCCAGCCCGAACACGTCGTCCATCACGGCGCCGACGGTACCGGCTGGGCCGTGGTAGGACCACCTCTATGTTCGATGCCAGTCCCGAGCACTCCCCCATGTCGGGGATCGACGAGTACCTGGTGCACAATTACCCGCACCCCGTCCGGGTGATGTGGACGGCGGACCTCCAGGCCTACGAGCGGATCTGGTTCACCTGCCAGGACAAGGTGGGCGAGCTCCTGATCGTGTGCGGCATGGGCATCTACCCGAATCTCGGCACGGCGGAAGCCTTCGCCATCGTGAACGTCCGGGGACGCCACACCACGGTCCGGGCCCACCGCACGCTCGGGGACGACCGCACCGACATGGCCGTCGGTCCCATCTCCTTCGAGGTGGTGGAGCCGTTCGCCGAGTGGCGCCTCAAGCTGGAGGAGAACGAGCACGGGACGGCCTTCGACATCCGCTGGTTCGACACCAAACGGGCCACGTTCCGACTCCTCGGTGCGGGTGTGATCGTGCAGGGTCGCCCGTTCGCCGGCGTGGCCGGTTACGACGGCTTCGGCGCCCAGGAGGGCTGGGTCGAGGCCCACGGCGAGCGTTTCGAGCTGGGCCGGACGACGCACCTCGGCACCCGGGACCACCACTGGGGGACGCGCGACGGCGTCGGCGGCCCAGCCATGTACCGAGGCCAGCAGCACCCGCACTCCGGCGAATGGGTGGAGTTCGCCGAGGTGGGCGTCTGGGGCGACCACCTCCTCTACCCGCTCGGTGACGCCCGTCCGGGCAGCGGGCAGCTGCGCCGGCGCACGCACCGGCTGCGCTTCGAGCCCGACACCCATCTCCTCCTCGCCGGCGAGGTGGACCTGCACTCCAACACGGGCGAGGTGAAGACCATGACCTTCGAGCGCCTCGGCCACCAGATCGCCTTCCTCCGCTGCGGCATGTACGGCGGGCCGAACGGCGGCACACCCGAGGGGGACATCTGGCACGGGATGGCCGTGGGCGACGGCGTGGTTACCGGCGAGACCTACGACGTCACCGATCCCGAGGTGCGACGACGCATCTGCGGCCTCGACCAGCACCACGCCCGCTTCGAGCTCGACGGCGAGGTGGCCTACGGCCTGGTCGAGCCCTATGACACCCTCTGCTACGAGGTGGCCAAGGCCCGCGTCATGGGATTCTCGCTCCTCGAGTAGCTCCGAAGTCGCTCCGGCGCTGCGGAGCCTTGCCACCGATGACGCCCGGAGCAACGGGCGCCGAGGCGCTCAGGCCGGCGGCTCCGCTGTCCGGGCCGTGGAACGAAGTCGCTTCCCGGACCCTCACGGGCTGAGGTGATTGAAAAGACGTTCCTCGCCGGAAAACAGTGCCTGTACTGGGATTACCGCAAGCTACGCCAAAGTAAACTATTCCAAAGTAGACGATCGCAACTGCTACTCAACGAGAGCGGCGGCAGAGCACAGTCAGCCGAAGGCGGCGATACGCCGCCCGAGGACCCCGACGAGCGGGTTGCCCTCGTCGGCCGGCGACACATAGGGCTCACCTGCCGCCCCGGCGATGCGGGCCTGACAGTTGCTGATGGCGAGGGCCCGGCAAACGGCGAACACCTCGTGCCAGCGGTAGTCGACCAACCGCCGCCCCAGCTGCTCCTCGTAGTTCCCGATGGTCTCCTCGTGCTCGGGGAACCCCGGGACGGAGCTCCCGAGAGCCGACGTGGTCACGTCGTCGAGGACGAGGTACCAGGCCAGATCCATCTCCGCTGGCCCGATCGAGGCCAGGTCCCAGTCGAGGGCGGCCACGACCCGGCAGTCGTCGTCCACGATCACGTTGCCCAGCCGGGGATCGCCCCAGAGGAGCGACGCCGGCGGCTCGTTGGAGGGACAGTGATGCCGGCACCAGTCCAATCCCTCCACCAGGGGCAGAAACGGCACGTCGGTCGACGTCCGCTCGGCGTACCGGCGCCACCATTCGAGCTCGTCGGTCAGACACCGACCTCCACCCCGCACGACGCCGGCGGCCGACGTCGTGGACCAGTCGACCCGGTGTACGCGGGCGAGCAGCTGGATGAACCGGTCGTGCACGAGCCGCTGCTCGACGACCGGCCGCTCGGTCAGCCAGCGGTCGAGGGCCGGGACCTCGCCCAGCACGTGCCCCTCGATGAACGGCATCACGACGAAAGGGGTTCCCACCCACGACGGATCGTCCACGACCGTGACCGGATCGGGTACGGGGATGCCGGCCGTCGCCAGCACGGCGTGCACGACAGCCTGCATGGGGAGGTCGTAGTCGGGCAACGACGGTTCGAGGGTGGGGAGCCGCACGACGAGGCGTTCGCGCCCCCTTGGTCCGTCCACGTCCACGACGAGGGACTCGTTCGAGTAGCCGGCGGAGGCCCGGGAGACGGCCCGCACCTCGGCGTCCGGTACCACCGACTGCGGGCCGGCCAACCAGGCCGAGAGCCCGAGACGCAGGTCGTCCAGATCCCTCAGTCGTCCGGTGGCCACGGAGCGGACGGTAGTGCCGACGAGTCCTTGCCCGGGAAGGAGCTCCCAACCGAGACCGGAGAGCGCCCTCCCGCCAAAGGGTCCGGCGACCGGAGCGTCACACGTTGCTGTCGGGATCCGACGCCAGGCCAGCGACGCCGCTCTTGCCGTTCTTCCCGGCGGCCGAGTTGGCCCCCGGCGAACCGGGGGGGCCCGGGCTCCCCGCGGTGCCGCCGATCCCGGCGGTGCCGCCCGGACCACCAGCTCCCGCGGCCCCACCTGTCGCTCCGGCGCCGCCGCAGCCCGTGCCGGGACAGGCGTTCGCACCGCCCGCGCCTCCGGTCACGCCGTCGCCGCTGAAGCTGTTGCCGGTGAACGCCACCGGGGCGTTGGCCCCGTAGACGGCGCCCCCGGTGGCGGCCCCGCCGTTGCCGCCTTTGCCGCCGGCGCCGCCCTTTCCGGCCGCGCTGCCGTTGCCGCCCGGCCCGCCGTTCGCCGACACACCGGCCGACCCGTTGCTGCCGCCGTCGCCGGCGGCGAAGCCCTCGGATCCCCCGGCCCCGCCGGTCCCGCCCGTGGCGCCCGTCGTACCGGCGATGCCGGCGAGGCCGTCGAGGCCGCTCTGGCCCCCGCCGGCGAACGCCTTGTCAGCGAAGAACGTCCACCCGGTGATCGAGTACTGACCCGAGGCGAAGAAGGCTCCGCCGTTGGCCGAGCCGCCAGCTCCGCCCGAGCCGCCCGCGCCGGTGGTGCCCGCCGAGCCGGTGGCCGCTCCCGCCGTGGCCGACCCACCGGGGGCGCCGTTGTTCGCCGCCCCTTGGTCGAGACTGCCGTTCCCACCGGAACCCCCAACGCCGCCGGCGCCGCCGCGGCCTCCCTGGCCTCCTGCGCCACCGGTGCCGCCGAAACCGGGACTGCCCCCGTCCCCGGCGCTCACCGAATTATTCTCCGCCATCGCTCCGCTGATCGTCGCCGTGCCGGTGGCCGACGAGAAATAGACGGCGCCGCCCGCCGCGTCACCGCCGGCCGCACCCGAGCCGCCGGCCCCACCGTTGCTACCCGGCTGGCCCGTCTGGGGACTGGCGCCGGGCTGCGCTCCGCCGCCCGGCCCGCCGGGCTCACCGGTCGCTGGATTGACGAGCGTGTCGGCCTGGCCCGCGCCGCCGTTACCGCCGTACCCACCCTGCCCGCCGGCACCGCTGAACCCTCCGTACCCGGCGCCGCCGCCGTCCTCCCCGCTCCCCCCGCGTCCCCCGATCGCCTCATCGCTGGCGAACTGGACCGCACCAGTCACGCTGAGACTGCCCGTGACGGCGAGGGAGCCGCCGAACGCCGTGCCACCTGGCGCCGACTTGCCGGCCGCCCCCCCGCTGGCCCCCGGTCCCGCCAGGCCGCCGGCCGTCGCCGGCCCGCCGACGCCACCGACGCCGCCCGCGCCGCCCGACTGGTCGCCGCGCCCTCCACCGCCGGCGAAGCCTCCCTGACCGCCGTTGCCGCCGACACCGCCGCCGCCCCCGGAGCCACCCTGGCCACCACCGCCGCCGCTCCCGCCCCGGGCATCGGCCAACTCGAACGTGCCGCCCGCGACGGTGACCGAGCCCGAGGCGAAGACGTCACCCCCGGTCGCCGCACCGCCGGCGCCGCCGGCGCCGCCCTTGCCCGCCGCGCCGCCGTTCCCACCGTTGCCCGCAGTGCCGGCCGTACCGCCGCCCTTGCCCGCCGCGCCGTTCCCGAAGCCGGGGTTCCCACCGGCGCCGTCGTCACCCCGGCCGCCGGTGCCGCCGAGCCCACCCGTGCCGCCGAAGGAACCGGTGCCGCCCAGGCCTCCCATGCCCCCGTTGCCCGCGTCCGCTCGATTGTTGGCGAAGGTCACCTGGCTCAGCTGGACCAACCCGGTGGCGTCGATCGAACCGCCGGCTGCGGCGCCGCCCGCCCCGGCCGCGCCGCCGGTGCCGGCCTTGCCACTCGAGCCGCCCGCGCCCGCAGAGCCGCCCGCTCCTCCGGCCTGTCCGGAGAGGAAGGCACCCGGACCGCCCGCACCGCCCGAGCCGCCCGAGCTGCCCTGCCCGCCGAAGCCGCCGGAGCCGCCCCGTCCACCTTCGGCCGCGTTGTCCTCGAAGGTGGTGTTGCTCACCGTGAGGGAACCTTGGGTGAAGATGGCGCCGCCGTCGGCCGCAGCCCCCGCTCCCCCCTTGCCCCCGTTGGCCCCGTTGCCGCCGTTCCCGCCAGCACCTCCAGCCATGCCACCGCTGGCGCCGTCGAGGCCCGTCCCGGCGAATCCTCCCGAGCCGCCGGTGCCACCAGTGCCACCGGCACCACCAACCGCCTCGTTGGACGTGAAGACGTCGTTGCCGAGCGAGAGGCTGGCCGACGACCCGCTGACGTCGACGGCCCCGCCCTGGGCCGCCCCTCCGTTGCCCCCCTTGCCGCCGGGCGAGCCGGCCGCGCCGCTCGTGCCGTCGGGATGACCGGCAACGCCGTTGGTGCCGTTGGTGCCGTTCGATCCGGCGGATCCGGCGGCGCCGTTCGCGCCGGTTGCTGCACCGTCCTCGAGCGTGAGGCCGTTGATCGTGACCGAGCCCTTCTTCACGATGAAGAGCTGTGTCTGGTGTTGGCCGTCAAGGTTGACGGTGAAGCCTGCGCCCTCCAGATCGACGGCGCCCGACATGTTGATCGTAATCGGCGTGCTGAACGGGACGTCGCTGCAGCTGAGGCCGTAGTCCACGGTGCCACCGCCGGCGAGCGCGGTGGCCAGCGCGGCCTCGGTGCAGGCATTGATTACGGTCGTCGCGCCTGCCGGCTCGGCGACCGCCAAGCCCACGGTGCCGAGGACGAGCGCGGTAGCTCCGCCGACCGCCAGCCTGGTCCTCACGTGCGTGCTCCGTACGCTCGCTCGCCCGTTGTCCCCACCACGCGTGCGACTGATCATCGGGGCATCCTCCGCTCACGTCCGGTCACCTTCGAGGACCGCCCGGCGGCCCCGATCGCCGGGGCAGTGTGGCCCGGATGCGGGGAACAGGTGAGAAACCTCCCAGGTTGCTCCCAGGTTGGCCGGCGCGGCCCTCCGGCCAGGGAGAAGGCGCGCCGGATCCTCTGCCCGCGTCCGCAGGTCCTACCGTGCAGAGCGCCGGGTCGGACCGACGCCGGCCTTCGGGCAAGGAGGTGGCCCTGTGCCGGGTGCCGTCGAATTCGGTGGTGTGATCGGGCGCTACTACGACGAGTCCGAGCCGTGGTGGCCCGAGCCGGTCCGGGCGCCGGACGGAGCGCCCAACGTCGTCATGGTGGTGCTCGACGACGTGGGGTTCGCCCAGCTGGGCTCTTTCGGTTCCGACCTCGAGACGCCCGTGTTCGACGGGCTCGCCGAAGGTGGCCTCCGGTTCGCCAACTTCCACACGACGGCGGTCTGCTCGGCCACGCGGTCCTGTCTCCTCACCGGGCGCAACCACCATGCCAACGGGATGGGCCGGGTGATCGAGGTGGCGAGCGGGTTCCCCGGTTACAACGCCCTCCTCCCCCGGTCCAACGGCTTCCTCCCCGAGATGCTCGTGCCACACGGTTACGCCGCCTTCGCCATCGGCAAGTGGCACCTCACGCCCGAAGACGAGTGTCACGCCGGTGCCTCCAGGCGCCGCTGGCCGCTCGGCCGGGGATTCGAGCGCTTCTACGGCTTCATGTCGGGCGAGACCCATCAGTTCGCCCCGGCCCTCATCGAGGACAACCACCTCATCAGGCCGCCCCGATCGATCGAGGACGGCTACCACCTGACCGAGGACCTCATCGACCAGGCGATCGGCTGCATTCGTGACCTGCGGGTCGTCACCCCGGACAAGCCCTTCTTTCTCTACTTCTGTCCCGGGGCCTGTCATACGCCGCACCAGGCACCGCCCCCGTGGATCGAGCACTACCGGGGCCGTTTCGATCTGGGTTGGGACGCCTGGCGCGAGGAGATCTACGCCCGCCAGATGGCGTCGGGGCTCCTCCTGTCCACGACCGAGCTCTCGCCGCGCCCTGACTGGGTGCCGGCGTGGGACGACCTCGGCGACGACACCCGCCGCCTCTACGCCCGCTACATGGAGGCCTTCGCCGGCTTCCTCTCCCACACCGACCACGAGGTCGGCCGGCTCATCGACTTCCTGGCGCTGACCGGCGATCTCGACAACACCCTGATCGTCGTCCTCTCGGACAACGGGGCCAGCTCGGAAGGCGGCCCCACCGGGTCGCTCAACATCCTGCACGGCTGGAACGGGACCACCCAGACCGTCGAGGAGGCCCTGGCCGAGATCGACGTCATCGGCGGCCCCAAGTGGCACAACAACTATCCCTGGGGCTGGACGATGGCCGGGAACTCACCGTTCAAGCGCTGGAAGCGGGAGGTCCATGAAGGCGGCGTCGCCGACCCCCTCATCGTGCATTGGCCGAGTGGCATTGGTGACGGCGGGGCGGTGCGTCGGCAGTACGTGCACGCCATCGACCTCGTGCCGACCGTCCTCGACGTGACGGGGGTCGAGGCACCGGCCGAGATCGACGGCATCGAGCAGCGACCGCTCGACGGCGTGAGCTTCGCCGCGGCGCTTCGCGATCCTGTGGCGCCCGACCGGCGCATCACGCAGTACTACGAGATGTTCGGCAGCCGGGCGCTCTACCACGAGGGGTGGAAGGCCGTGATCAGCCACCCGTTCGTCCGGACCGACCAGCGCTTCGACGACGACGTGTGGGAGCTCTACCACGTGGCGGTGGATCCCTCGGAGTGCCACGACCTCGCGGCCGAGCGACCCGACAAGGTGAAGGAGCTCAGCGACCGTTGGTGGATCGAGGCCGGGCGCAATCAGGTCCTCCCGCTCGACAACCGACCGCTGTCCGAGTTCGTACTCGGCCGGCCGATCAGCGTGGCGCCCCGGGAGCGCTACGTCTTCTACCCCGGAGCGGCGCAGGTGCCCGAAGTGGTGGCGGTGAACGTTCGGAACCGGAGCCACACGATCACCGCCGACATCGAGCTGGATGAGGTACCGGCAGCGGGTGTCCTCCTGGCTCAGGGATCGTTCCTCGGTGGGTGGTGCTTCTACCTGCTCGACGGCCGGCCGCGGTACACCCACAACCTCGGGGCGATCGAACAGCACGACGTCACGTCCGGCACCGTCGTCGGTCGGGGGCACCACGAGCTCGCCTTCCGCTTCCAGCGAACCGGCGAGCACCGGGGTACTGGCACCCTCCTCTGCGACGGCGACGTCGTCGGGGAGGCAGAGCTGTCGCGGTTCACCCCCGAGCGGTTCTCGCTCACCGGGGCCGGCGTGACCTGCGGCTACGGCAACAACCTCCCGGTGTCCGAGGCCGTCCGAGGACCGTTCCCGTTCAGCGGTCACCTGCTCAGGGTGACCGTCGACGTCCAAGGTCCGCCCTTCGCGGACGCCGCGGCTGAGGTCCGGGCGGCCATCGTGAGCCAGTAAACGGGGCACCGGTCGCGGGCCGTTGCCGCATGCGCGATAGTCGGGGGCCGTCGGCATCGAGGACAGAGAGGAAGCAACGATGGTGGAGCTGAAGGGCCATCGGATCCTGGTCATCGGGGCGTCGTCGGGCATCGGGCGGGAGGTGGCGATCCAGTGCGCGGCGGCTGGCGCCGACGTGGCTTTCGCGGCCCGACGCGTCGAGCGACTGGAGGAGGCCGCGGCCGGGGCCGGGGGCCGGAGCTTCGCCTTTCCCTGTGACGTGCGCGAGCCCGGCGCCGCCGAGGCGGCCGTCGAATCGACGGCGGCACGGTTCGGCGGCCTGGACGCCGTCGTCTACGCCACCGGGGTCTCGCCCCTCGCCAAGATGGCCGACGCCGACCTCGAGCTTTGGCGGAACCTCATCGACACCAACCTCATCGGCGCCGCGATGGTCGCCAAGTCTTCGCTTCCTCACCTCTACGAGTCGCAGGGCCGGCTCCTCTTCCTGGGCTCGAGCTCCGTCGGTCGTCCGTATCCGGGGCTCGTCCCCTACTGCACGACGAAGGCCGCGCTGCACGAGATGGCGCGAGGGCTCCGTAATGAGTGTCCCTGGCTGCGGGTCACCACCTTCATCGTGGGGCCGACGATCACCGAGTTCGCCAACGAGTGGGACATGGAGCTGGCCATCGAGATGGGCACACGTTGGAACAAGGAGGGCTACCCGGCGGGTGCGGCCATGCCGGCCGAGGAGATGGCAGCCCAAGTGGTGGCGGTGCTCGCCAGTGGGGCTCGGGTGAACGAGATCTTGGTGATGCCCGACGAGGCCGCAGCAGAAGGCACCAGCGCGCTCTGAACCACTCTTGACTCCGGCGGGATCCCTGCACGATCGGCCGCTGCCCGGAAGGACCGGATTTTGGAGAATGCGATGACGACGGTTGATGGCAGTCCTTCGGTTGAATTCGACCCGTTCTCGAACGAGTTCTTCGACGACCCCTACGACCTCTACCGGCGGATGCGCGACGAACGACCCGTCTACTTCAACGAGGCGTACGGGTTCTGGGCCCTCTTCCGTTACGAGGACGTCTGCGCCGCGCACAAGGACTGGCAGACCTTCTCGTCGAGCCACGGCGTGGACCTCTCGACGCTCTCCACGCCGCCGGAGCTGATCCAGCAGCTCCGCAGCATCATCATGATGGACCCCCCGGACCACGACCGGCTCCGGGCCCTCGTCAGCCGGGTCTTCACACCCCGGGCCATGACGTCCCTCGAGCCGATGATCCGCGAGGTCATCACGTCGTTCATCGAGCCACTCGACGACGCCGACCACTTCGACGCGGTGGCCGACTTCTCAGGACCCTTCCCGGTGGAGATCATCTCGCGCATGCTCGGCGTCCCGGCCGAGGACCGCCAACAGATCCGGCACTGGCTCGACCTCATGTTGCACCGCGAGCCGGGCAAGATGGACCCGACCCCCGAGGGGGTCGAAGCGGCCCTGGCCGCCGGGGGCTACTTCTTCGAGCTCGTGCAGGAGAAGCGCCGGCGCCCGGGCGACGACATGATCACCCGCCTCACCCAGGTGGAGGTGGACCGGGGCGACGGCGAGCTGACCCGCCTCGACGACGCCGAGATCGCCGGGTTCGCCAGCCTGCTCGGTGGAGCGGGCGCCGAGACGGTGACCAAGCTCGTGGGCAACGCGGTCGTCCTCTTCGCACGGCATCCCGAGCAGTGGCAGAAGGTTCTCGAGAACCCGGACCGCATCCCGGGTGCGGTCGAGGAGATCCTCCGCTACTGGCCGCCGTCGCAGTACCAGGGGCGGTTCTCGGTCCGTGACGCCGAGTACAGCGGGGTGAAGGTGACCGCGGGCCACCCGACGATCCTCATCACCGGTTCGGCGACGAGGGACGAACGGCAGTTCGAGGAGCCCGACCGCTTCGACGTCGACCGGGAGCCTGGCCTGCAGCTGGGCCTCGGCTACGGCATCCACAGCTGCCTCGGGGCGGCGCTCGCCCGCATGGAGAGCCGGATCGCCGTCGAGGAGCTCACCCGGCGCTGGCCGTCGTTCACCGTCGACGAGGCAGGCTGCCGTCGGGTCCACATGTCGAACGTGGCCGGCTACAGCAACGTGCCGGTGACGAGAGCGGCCTGAGCCTGGACGGCCCGGAGGAGGGCGCTCGAGGTCGGGCTGCCGTTGGCGACACGAAGTCGAGCGCGGCCCTCTTCCTCGGCTCGGCGGCCGGTCAGTCACCCGAAGCTCCGGGATGGGCCTCGCCGCGAAGCCCTGACCTCGGGCGTTCGCCTCCCGGCCGGTGCCGTACGGCGTGGCGCGCCGACTGGCGCCCGGGTCAGGGCACGCGCACGTCGTGGTGCGCCGCGGCTCCCTGCAACTCGTCCTCGGACAGCTCCGTCACCTTGACGGGGGTGACGAGCGTCCAGTGCTTGCCCACCGGGCAGTACTGGTAACGGCTCCAGCCGAGCTTGATCGACTTCACCGAGGCTCCCGGGATCCAGATCGTCGTGAACAGGTGGCCGTCCCGGCAGCGGACGACGGTGTCGCCGCCCAGTCCCTTGTAGCCCTGGCGCCTCGCCCACAGCGTGAACAGCACGAGCACGAGGACGACCACGGCCATGATGGCGCCGGCTTCGGCCGGGGACAGCTTGCGGCGAGCCACAGGACGAGCGTAATGGCGGACGCCGGACCGGCCGCCCGGGTCAGATGACCCGGCTGGCCCCGTGGCCCGCCCAGTACTGCTCCCGCAGGCCGGTCTTGTAGAGCTTCCCGTTGTCGAGGCGCGGGAGCTGCTCCATGAAGTCGATCGAGCGGGGCCGCTTGTAGCCGGCCAGCCGGTCCTCGCAGAACAGCCGCAGCTCGGCCTCGAGCTCGGGGCCGGCGTCGGCCCAGTCCACCGGCTGGACGACCGCCTTCACCTCCTCACCCATCTCAACGTTCGGGACTCCGAAGACCGCCACGTCGAGCACCTTCGGGTGGGCCACGAGGACGTCCTCGATCTCCTGCGGGTAGATGTTGACACCACCCGAGACGATCATGAAGGCCTTGCGGTCGGTGAGGTAGAGGTAACCCTCGTCGTCCACCCGACCGATGTCACCGAGTGTGCGCCAGGTCGGGTGCTCCTTGTGGGCGACGCCCGCCGTCTTCTCCTCGTCCCCGTGGTACACGAAGGTGGTCGTCGGCATCTCGAAGTAGACGGTGCCGGTGTCGCCGACCGGTACCTCTCTGCCGTCCTCGTCACAGATGTGGATGATGGCGTTCTGGGCGGCCTTCCCCACCGACCCCTTGTGCTTGAGCCACTCCGCCGAGCTGATCGTGGTGCTGCCGATGTTCTCCGTGCCGGCGTAGTACTCGATGAGAATCGGCCCCCACCACTCGATCATCTTCTCCTTCACGTCGACCGGGCAGGGGGCCGCCGCGTGGACTGCCACCTCATGACTCGAGAGGTCGTAACGGGTTCGCTCCTCCTCGGGGAGCTTCAGCATGCGCACGAACATGGTCGGGACCCACTGGGAGTGGGTCACCCGCTCGCGCTCGATCAGCCGGAGGGCCTGGGCGGGGTCGAAACGCTCCATGACGACGACCGTGCCCCCGAGGCTCTGCACGGCGAGCGACACTCGCAACGGGGCCGAGTGGTAGAGCGGGGCCGGGCTCAGGTAGATCATCTCATCGCGGAACCCGTACGCCCCCCGGCTGTGCTCGGCGATCTCCCCCTCGCCGATGCTCACGTCGCCCTGGGGGAGCGGGAACTCCACACCCTTGGGCCGGCCGGTCGTGCCGGAGCTGTAGAGCATGACCGTGCCCCGTCGCTCGTCTTCGAGAGGGTCCGACGAGAACTCGGCGACCGCCCGTTCGTAGGACTCGTGGCTAGAAGGGGCGCCGCCCACCATCAGCCGCCGACGCACCTTGGGGGTTAGCGGCACCACGGCCTCGACCACATCGTGCAGGAGGGCGCTCGTGACGAGCACCTGGGCGCCGCAGTCGTCGGCGATGTAGGCGGCCTCGGGTGCCGTGAGGTGCGAGTTGATGGCGGTGATGTAGAGCCCGGAGCGGAGGGCCGCCCAGGCCAGCTCGAAGTAGACGGGGTTGTTCTCCATCATCACGGCGAAGTGGTCGCCGGCCTGCAGCCCGGTGTCTCGGAGCAGCCGGGCGAAGCGGATGGAGCCCTCGTCGAGCTCGCCGAAGGTCACCACCTGCCCCGTGAGACCCATCACGAGGGCCTTGCGATCGGGTTGGGTCGTTCGGAACGTGCCTGGGTACATCGGTCACCTCGCCGCGTCGTCGGCCGACGATGTTGGCACAGCCGTCGCCGGTCGGGCCCAACCGGCCGGACTCAGCGGTCGGGATCCTCGTCCTCCGAACCGGGCCCGAGCTGGGTCTTGGCCCGGTCCACCAGGTGCTGGCGCAGCTCTCCCAGCGAGGCAAGGTCGTAGGAGGCCTCCCAGCCCCTGCTCACCTCGAGCTCGAGCGGCCAGGCCTCGGCCAGCGTGGTGGCGGCCACCTCGTCGTAGGTCTGGCGGATGCGCACGAGCGGCGCCTCCTCCTGCGCCGCGCAGTCGGCGGCCAGGCGGCAGGCGGTCGGCAGCAGCTCCTCGTGGGGCACCACGTGGTTGACCAGGCCCCAGACGAGGGCGGTCTCTGCGTCCACGAAGTTGGAGGTGAAGCTCATCTCCTTGGCCCGGGCCAGGCCCACCCGCTGGGGCAGGAGGAGGGTGAGCCCCCAGCCGGGCATGACGTTCACCTTGACGTGGGTGTCGACGAACGCCGCCCGCTCCGAGGCCACGAGGAAGTCGCAGTGGAGGGCCAGCTCCAGGCCGCCCGTGGCCACCGGCCCGTTGATCGCCCCGATCATCGGCTTGCGCCGCGGTGGGAGGGGCCCGAACCAGGGGTCCCGGTGCACCGGTGCGCCGGCCCCACCTGACCCGACGTCCTTCAGGTCGACCCCGGCGCAGAAGGCCGGGTCGGTGCCGGTGAGCACGAGGACGGCGACGTCGGGATCCTCGTCCAGCCGGCCGACCACCTCGATGAGCCGGCGCACCAGGGCCCGGCTCAGCGCGTTGCGGCGCTCCGGCCGGTTGAGGGTGACGACGGCGACCTTGTCGGCCACGTCGACGAGGAGGATGTCGTCGTCGGGCACCGCGGGACCGCCGCCCGTCAGCGTGCGGGGACCGGCCCCTCCACGGCGTCGGGCACGGCGATGCGCACCGGCGGGGCCTCCTTCCACGGCGTGATGCCGTCCTCGGGGAGCGCCGCGGGCATCCGGTTCTCGTGCACCTCGGCCCAGTGGGCGTGGTTGAGCTGGTGCAGCGTGAAGCAGGCCTGGAGGGCGTTGTAGAAGCCCATGTTGTCGACCGACTGGTTCACGGACTCCTTGATGAGGAGAGCCGTCATCGTCGGGAGCTTGGCGATCCGGCTGGCGTACTCGAGGGTCCGCTCCGAGAGCTCGTCGGTCGGGAAGATCTTCGAGACCATGCCGAGGCGGTGCGCCTCCTGAACATCGAGGGCGTCGCCGGTGAGCATGAGCTCCTTCGTCCGGCGGGGGCCGAACTCCCAGGGGTGGCCGAAGTACTCGACCCCGCACATCCCGAGCCGCGTGCCCACCACGTCGGCGAAGAGCGCGTTGTCGGCGGCCACGATGAGGTCGCAGGCCCACATGAGCATGAGGCCGGCGGCGAACACCGTCCCCTGGACCTGGGCCACCGTGATCTTGCGCAGGTTCCGCCAGCGGAGCGTGTTCTGGAAGAAGTAGTGCCACTCCTGGAGCATCCGACCCTCGGCCCCCTTGCGGGTGGCCCCGTTGATGCGGGCCGTCGGGTGCTGGTTGGGACCGGGGGTGCGCTCCTCCATCGCCTGCTTCGACCCGAGGTCGTGGCCCGAGGAGAAGAGAGGACCCACCCCGCCCAGGATGACCACCCGGACCTTGTCGTCCTCCTCGGCGTGCGTGAAGGCCTCGTCCAGCTCCACGAGGAGACCCCGGTTCTGCGCGTTGCGGGAGTCGGGGCGGTTGAGGAGGATGCGGGCCACCTTGCCCTCGTCGAGCTCCTCGTAGGTCACGTACTTGTACTCGGGCATGTCCTGCTGCTCCTCTCGCTGCGGCGTCCGGCGGTCTGTCTCGGCCTGTAACGCCGCACCCCTGTCTGACGTGCCAGTCGGACCACGCTAGTCGGCCGCGCGGGGACCGACCATCCCGTCCTCCCGCCGAGCCCGGCCGACGGTGGGCGAGACTGGCGGGCGGACCGAGCTGCGGGCGGCCACGCCCCTCGTGAACAACCTGATCGGAGGGCCCATGCCCGACCTCCTCGTCGACTCGCCCGAAGAGGGCGTCGCCCGGATCACCTTCAACCGGCCCGAAACCCTGAACGCCTTCACGAACGCCACCCTGGAGGAGTTCTTCCAGGTCCTCGACCGCCTGCGGACCGACTTCTCGCAGCGGGTGGTGGTGCTGACCGGCGCCGGCCGGGCGTTCTCCTCCGGGCACGACGTGGCCGACCACTCGACGCCGTCGTGGCTGACCGACGACCTCGGGACGATCCCGTCGAACCTGGTCCAACAACGGTGGTGGGCCCAGGTGGTGCCGGCGCTCCGCAGCCTGCCCCAGCCGGTCGTCGCCGCGGTCAACGGGCCGGTGGCCGGCGGGGGCTACGCCCTCGCCCTCGGGGCCGACCTGCGCCTCGCCGGCCGCTCGGCCCGCTTCGTGAACGCCTTCCACACGCTCGGCGCCTGGCTGACCAAGTCGGCGCTCTGGGCCGGCATCGACGGCCAGAGCCTGGAGGCGGCCATCGAGCTCGAGGCCCGGGGACAGATCCTGGCCCTGGCCACCGGGGACGCGGCGGAGCACCGGCGGGCACAGGCCGAGGGACGGGCGCCGCAGTTCCGCTGGCACTGAGCACCCGCCCGGCGGGGCGCGAATTGCCCCGTGGTACGTTGCCCGGAGGTGCCGAGCACGGGGGGCCCCGTGGAGATCGAGACGCTGCTGACCGGGATCGGCGGACAGGGCATCCAGCTGGCCGCTCGCACGCTCGCCGAGAGCGCGATGGCCGAGGGCCGCGAGGTGATGGTCTTCGGGAGCTACGGCGGGATGATGCGCGGCGGCCGCACCGACGCCACGGTCATCGTGGGCGACGAGCGCCTCCTCGCCCCGCCGACCGTCCCCCGGGCCTGGTGCGCCCTGGCCATGCACCACGAGTTCTGGCCGCCGGTGGCCGATCGCCTGCGCCCGGGCGGCGTGGCGGTCGTCGACCGCAGCGTCTTCCGGGGCGACGCCACCGTCGAGGGCGTGACCGTGCTCGAGATCGAGGCGACGGGGGTGGCCACCGAGCTCGGCACGCCGATGGCCGGCTCCATGGTGGCCCTCGGGGCCCTCGCCGCGGCCAGCCGGCTCACGAGCAAAGAGGCCCTGCTGGAGGCCTCCGGCCGGGTCCTCCCCCCCTACCGCCAGCAGCACGCGGCCAAGAACGCCGAGGCCCTCGCGGCCGGCTTCGCCCTCGGTGAGGGCGTCGGGGGGGACGTCTGGTCCTTCGCCGCCGGGGTGACGACGTGAGCCCGACGGAGGTCACGGTCCGCGGCCACGTGGTCATCGACGTCGACGCCTGCAAGGGCTGCGTCCTCTGCATCGACGCCTGCCGGCCGGGGGTCCTCTCGATGTCAGAGGCCCGCAACAGCCGGGGCTACCACTACCCCGAGCTGCGGCCCGGGTGCACCGGCTGTCGGGCCTGTGCCCAGATCTGCCCGGACTTCTGCTTCCAGGTCTGGAAGTACGAGGAGCCCGAGCACCTGACCTTCGAGACCGAGGGCGGGGCGTGACCCGGCGGCTCATGGAGGGGTCCGAGGCCCTGGCCGAGGCGATGGTGGCCGCCGGCTGCCGGTTCTTCGCCGGCTACCCCATGACGCCGTTCACCGAGGTGCTCGAGCACATGGCCCGGCTGCTGCCCGGGGTCGGCGGCACGTGCATGAACGCCGAGAGCGAGCTCGAGGCCATCGGCATGGTGTGGGGGGCCGCGGCCACCGGGGTGCGGGCGGCCACCGGCTCGGTGGGCCAGGGCCTCTCGCTCATGCAGGAGTCGATGGCCGAGCTGAGCCACGCCCGGGTGCCCGTCGTGGTCCTCAACATGGCCCGGGGCCAGGGCGACTACTTCCAGGCCACCCGGGGCGGGGGGCACGGGGACTACCGCACGGTCGTGCTGGCCCCGGCCGACGCGGCCGAGGCGGTCGAGCTCGTGCAGCGGGCCTTCCACCTCGCCGACGAGTGGCGCAACCCGGTCATGTTCCTCGGCGACTACTTCCTGGCCCACGTCCAGGAGGCGCTGGAGGTGACGCCGGTCGACTTCGGCCCGCTGCCCGAGAAGAGCTGGGCCCTCGACGGGTCCTCCAGCGGCTCGGGGCGGGCCCGGCTCGTGTCCTCGATCGCCGCCACCAAGGTCGACGACCCCGACTCGGTCGACCACGGCACCCACCTCGCGCTCATCGTCGACCACGTGGCGGCCATGGCCGCCGGTGTCGACCCGCTCGTCGAGACCGGCGGCCTTGACGACGCCGAGCTGGTCGTCGTGGCCTACGGCACGGCTGGCCGCTACGTCCGCTACGCGGTGGGCGAGCTGCGGGCCGAGGGCTACCCGATCGGCTTCGTCCGCCCGATCACGCTCTGGCCCTTCCCCTCGGCCGCGGTGGTGCAGGCGGCCGAGGGCGCCCGGGCGGTGGCCGTCTTCGAGCTCAACAGCGGTCAGATGATCGACGACGTGCGGCTGGCCGTGCTCGGCCGGGCGCCGGTCGTCGGCATCGGCGGCGTGGCGTTCGACGAGTCGGGGTTCGGGATCTCCCCCCTGCTCGACGTGGAGCTCATCTCGGCGAGGGTCCTCGCCACCCTCGACGCCCAGACGAGGAGCGCGGTGTGAGCGAGCTCCCGATCATCCGGTCGGACCGGCCCCCCGAGCGGCCGAGCCACATGACCGACGACTTCGCACCGCCGCTCATCTTGAAGGGCGAGCACGACCTGTGCCCGGGTTGCGGAGAGCCGGTGGCCATCCGCTCGGCGGTCGACGTGCTCGACGAGCTGGGCCTGGCCCGCCGGGCCATCGCCGTCGTCGGTATCGGCTGCTACACGGCCTTCTCGGCCACCCTCGACGTGGAGGTGCTCCAGGCCCTGCACGGGCGGGCCCCCTCGCTCGCCACCGGGGTGAAGCGGGCCAAGCCCGAAACCATCGTGGTCACCGTCCAGGGCGACGGCGACATGGTGAACGAGGGACTCCAAGAGGTGCTCCACGCGGCGGCCCGAGGCGAGTCGTTCACCGCCGTGATGCTCAACAACGGGGTCTTCGGCGAGACCGGCGGGCACATGACGGCCACCACCGTCGTGGGGCAGCGCACCAAGAACACCCTCGACGGCCGGGACCCGGCCGTGCACGGCCACCCCATCGACATGGCCGCCCTGCTGGCCCAGCTGGACGGGGCCACCTACGTGGCCCGCGGCGCGGTCAACAACGCCGGCAACGTGGCCCGCACCCGCCGCATGCTCCACCGGGCCCTCGAGCTCCAGGCGGCCGGGGCCGGGTTCAGCTTCGTCGAGATCCTCACCATGTGCCCGACCGGGTGGTTCATCGAGACCACCGAGGCCCCCGACTACCTGGCCGAGACGCTGGCCGGGGCCTACGGGGTGGGCGTGCTGAAGGACACCGGCCCGGCCCTCTGAGGCGACCGCGCCGGACGCTCGGTATCGTGCGGCGGTGGGCGAGCGGGTGCGGACCATTGGGGCGTCGGAGATGCCAGCGTGGGTGGCCGCCATGGACGTCGGCTTCCTCAACAACGAGCGGCCCTCCGCCGCCTTCGCCGAGCAGTACGGCGAGCACGTGGACTACGACCGCACCTGGGCGGCGTTCGACCGGGACCGGGTCGTCGGCACCCTGCGCTCGTTCGCCACGCCCTTCACCGTGCCCGGGCCCGGTGAGGTCACGGCGGCCGCGCTCACCAACGTCACCGTGGCCCCCACCCACCACCGCCGCGGCTACCTCACCGAGATGATCACCGCCGACCTGGCGGCGGCGGCCGAGCGGGGTGAGCCGCTCGGCATCCTCATCGCCTCGGAGTACCCCATCTACGGCCGCTTCGGGTACGGGCCGGCGGTGGAGGGCGCCCGCTACGCCGTGGACGCCGAGTCGGCCCGCTTCACGCAGCCGGCCGAGGGCACGGTCGAGCTGGTGGACCGGGTGACACTGCGCAAGGAGGCCCCGCCCCTCTACGAGCGGTTCCGGACCGGCCAGCCGGGTTCCATCGGACGCGACGACTACGTCTGGGACCGGCGCCTCCACACGGTCGAGGTCCCGGAAGACGACCCGCCGAAGGGGTGGCAGGCCCTCTACCGGGCGCCCGGCGGCGGCGCCGAGGGCTACGTCAGCTACAGCGCCGCCTCCAACTGGGAGGGCATGCGGCCGCGCGGCAAGCTCGACGTCCACGAGCTCCTGGCGCTCTCCCCCCGCGGCTACCACGCGCTCTGGCGCTACCTCTGCGAGGTGGACCTCATCGCCAAGATCGAGGCGCACGACCGGCCGGTGGACGAGCTCTTGCCCTGGCTCCTCCACGACGGACGCATGGTCCGGCAGAGCGCCCGCTACGACTTCGTGTGGGTGCGGGTGCTCGACGTGGTGGCCGCCCTGTCGGCCCGCCGCTACCGGGGTCGGGGTCGGGTGGTCATCGAGGTGGCCGACCCCCTGGGCTTCGCCGGCGGCCGCTACGTCCTCGAGGCCGAGGCCGACGAGGCCGCCTGCGCCCGCACCGACGAGGCGGCCGGGCTGGCGCTCCCCGTCGACCTCCTCGGCTCGGTCTACATGGGCGCCGTGTCGCTGCACACGCTCGCCGCCACGGGACGGGTGGAGGAGCGGACGGCGGGGGCGCTCGCAGAAGCCGAGCAGCTGTTCCGAGCGGGCCCCGCGCCCTGGTGCAGTACCTGGTTCTGAGCCCGAGAGGAAAGGGGACCGCAGTGGACCGGCTGCTCGTAGCCGACATCTTGTACTCGACGGCCCGCCGGTTCCCCGGCCGCCCCGGGGCCACGCTCGACGACGAGACACGGACCTTCGGCCAGCTCGGCGCGGCGACCGAGCGGCTGGCCGCCAACCTCGCCGCCCGCGGGATCCGGCGGGGCGAGCGGGTGGCCTGGCAGGGGGCGATCACGCTCGACGCCATCCCCCTCCACTTCGCCTGCGCCGCGCTCGGTGCGGTGTTCGTGCCGGTGAACCCAGCGCTCGGCGTGGCCGAGACCCGGCCCCTCCTCGAGCTGACCGAGCCGGCGCTCGTGCTCACCGACGGCGAGCACCCGGGCGACGCGGTGCTCGCCGACCTCCTCGCCGAGACGCCGGGCGAGCCACCTCCGGCGACCGCGGTCGACGAGGACGACCCGCAGGTCATGTTCTTCACGAGCGGCTCCACCGGACGGCCGAAGGCCGTGGTCCTCTCGCAGCGCTGCGAACGGCTGCGCTCGATGGTGGAGGCCCTCTCCTACCCGGTCGGCGCCACGATCTGCATGTTCCCGCTCTTCCACATGTCGGGCTGGACGACGGCCCTCGGCTGCTGGCTCTCGGGCGAGCATGTCGTGTTCGTGACCCGGCCCGACGCCGAGCCCCTCCTCGAGGCCATCGACCGCTATCGGGGGGCGCACTTCTACGCCATCCCGGCCGTGTGGCGGCGCATCCTCGAGGTCGACCGCAAGCCCTACGACCTCTCCTCGCTCGTCGACGCCAACACCGGCACGTCGGCCACGACGCCCGAACTGCTGGCGGCCATCGGCGAGGCGTTCCCGAACACGCGGACGACGATCACCTATGGCTCGACCGAGGCCGGCCTGGCCAACCGGCTCGGCCCCGAGGACCTCTTCGCCAAGCCCGGGTCGGTCGGCCCGCCCGGCGTCGGTGTCTACTGCCGGCTCGACGACGCCGGCCAGCTCCTCGTGAAGAGCCCCTACCTCATGTCCGGCTACTTCCGGAACCAAGAGGCCACGGCCGAGGCCCTGCAGGACGGCTGGTTCCACACCGGCGACCTGGCCGAGTGCGACGACGAGGGCTACTACTCGATCGTCGGGCGGGTGCAGGACCTCATCCGCTCGGGCGGCGAGTACGTGGCGCCGGTCGAGGTCGACGCGGTCGTCCAGGACCACCCGAAGGTGGCCGACGGCGCAGTGGCCGGTGTGCCCGACCCCGACTGGGGCGAGGTCGTGACGGCCTTCGTCGTCGTGAAGCCGGGTCAGTCGCTCAGCCTGGACGGCCTGCGCCGGCACTGCGACGACCGTCTCGCCGCCTACAAGGTCCCCCGCCGGCTGTACATCGTCGACGAGATCCCCCGGACCGGGGCCACGATGCAGGTGCAGCGCCGTCGGCTCGTCGAATGGGCGGCCGAGCGTGACGCCCCCGGGGGCGGCGGGTCCGCCCGGCGCGCCCCGCGCTGAGCCCCGAGCCCCTGGTCCTCAACCGGCCAGGCAGGCGGCCGGGATGGGCAGCTCCGTGACGCTCTCGCTCCCTCTCCCGCCTGGGAGAAGGACAGCGTAGAAGTCGTGCGGACCGACGGCGAGGAGCACCCCGTCGGACGGGCGGGCCAGCACCTCCGTCGCCAGAGCCGAGAATGGCGGCGACGTCGCCCAGACGAGGAAGAGCCCGGAGGACGTATCGGCGACCCTGGGCATGAGGACGCCGTGCCACGTCACCGAACCCGACGGCGACACCGTGGCCGTCGGGTGGACCGGAGCCGTGGCCGAGAGCGCCCCGACCGCCGGGGACGGACACAGCACGGCGACCAACGCCGCCAGACCCGTGACGAGGGCCCGGGCCGGTCGAGAGGTCACGGCGAGGCGGTCGGCCGCCGACGGATCGGTTCGAGCGTTCGCACCGCGGGCTCGTCGGTGAACGAAAGGACGATCCGGTTGAAGAGCTCCGGCTGCTCCACCGCCACGAGGTGCGAGGCACCGGGCAGGACGGCCAACCTCCCGTCGGGTAGCCGACGGGCGAACTCATCGGCGTGGGACACCGTGACGAAGTCGTCGTCGCCGACGAGGACGAGCACCGGCGCGGCGACCCGGTCGAGCCGGTCCGACCAGTCGAAGGGCTCGGCCCAGAGCGTGCGGATCTTCTCCCAGACCGAGGCGAAGTGCTCGGGGCCGTCGGGCGAGACGGCCCGGTAGGCGTCGGCCATCCAGGCCAGCTCCTCGTCGTCGGCGGGGCGGGCGACGAGGTCCTCGACGGCACCGGGCACGTAGCCGGCGCTCGAGAACCCGCTCCCGTAGCAGGTGAGGGTGCGCACGAGCTCGGGTTCCTCGATCGCCACGAGGAGACCGACCATGCCCCCGTCGCTCCAGCCGACGAGGTCGGCCGGTGCGAGGTCGAGCGCTCGGAGGAAGGCCGCGGTCTCGGCCGCCATGCCCTGGTAGGTGAGCGGGCCGTCCCGGTCGGGCGTGTGGCCGTGGCCCTGGCGCTCGGGGGCCACGACCGTGCGCACGGGCGAGAACCCGGCGAACTGGGCCGCCCAGCCGTCGTTGGCCGCCAAACCGCCGTGGAGGAGGACGATCGGTCGGCCCGTGCCCTCCATCTCGTAGAAGACGGCGTGGCCGTCGAGCTCGACGGTGGCGCCCCGGCGCGGACCGCCCACGGGGGTCACCCGGCCGGGCGCACTGCGGGTCGAGGGCGACGGCGGTCGGAGGAAGGACCTCCAGACGGCACGGCGGCATCGTAACCTGGGCCGGCCCCGACCGGGCCGCACGAGCGAGGGAGATCGGGCATGGCGAGCGACATCAAACTGGACAGTCACCACCGGGCGACGCTCGAGAAGCTCTTCGAGCACCCGACGACCCACAACCTCGAGTGGCACGACGTCCTGTCCCTCCTCGAAGCGGTGGGTACGGTCACCGAGACGAGGAAGGGGAAGTTCCGGGTGGTGATCCAGTCGTCGACGATCACCATGGACCTGCCGAAGGGCCACGGTCACGACCTCTCCACCGAGCAGATGGTCGACCTCCGCCACCTGCTCTCCGGGGCGGGCATCACTCCGGAGGCCGTGGCCAAGGACTGATCGGCCAATCCCGGTCGGCCCGAGTCCCGTACCACCACCTCGACGGCGTCCACCTCCTCCGGACGCCCCGACCGGCCCGGCGGGCCGGACGGCGAAACGACGAGGTGTGACCATGACCCGACGCGGACTGACGATCCTCCTGGCCACCACGGTGGTCGTGGCAGCGGTGCTGGTGCTGGCGCTGCACGGGGGCACGAGTCGCGCGCCCTCGACGGCGAACAGCCCGATCTCGTCGACGATCAAGCCCGTCCCCCCGAAGCCCGTCCCCCCGAAGGTGGCCGGAACGCACGCGGAGAGCCCGACGGTCGCGCCGTCCAGCTCCGACAACGCCGGCATCCCCCAGGGCGGCGGCGGTGATGGCGACGGCGACAACCACGGCGGCCCGAGCGACGGCGACGGGGACGTCTGACCGCCGGCCGGGCCGGCCTCAACCGGGCTCGGGACCGTCCCGGTCGGCGACCAGCTGGGCCCGGTTGAGCTTCATGGCGTCGCTCCGGGGTAGGGCATCGACGAACTCGACCGTCTTCGGCACCTTGTAGGGGGCGAGGCGGGAGCGAGCGAAGGCCACCACGTCCTCCTCGCCGAGGGTGGGCGCCTCCGGCCGGCGTTGGACGATGGCGTGCACCCGGCGACCCCACTCGGGGTCACGGAGCCCCACCACCACCACGTCGGCGATGTCGGGGTGCTCGCTCAGCGCCGCCTCCACCTCGGCGGGGAACACGTTGGCCGCGCCCGTCACGATCATGTCGACCCGCCGGTCGGCCATGTAGACCCAACCCTCGTCGTCCATCCAGCCGAGGTCGCCCACGGTGACGAAGCCGTCCGAGGTCAGCGCGAGCTGGGGCACGTCGCCGATGTAGGTGGCGGCGGGCCCGTCGGGCATCTTCGTGTAGATGCCGCCGATCTCCCCCCGGGGCAGCTCCAACCCGTCGGGGTCGAGGATCTTGATCTCGGTCGGCGGGAAGCCCCGGCCGAGGGTGCCGGGGTGCTCGAGCCACTCGTCGCCGCGGCACACGATGAGTCCGGCCGCCTCCGAGGAGCCGTAACTCAAGAAGAACCGCTCCGGGCCGATGAGGTCGCACCAGAACCGGCCGAGCCACTCGGGCAGCGGGGCGGCCCCCTGCTGCACCCAGTCGAGGCTCGACAGGTCGCGTCGGGTGACGCCCTCGACCTGGGCCAGGCGTTGCAGCATGGGCGTCGCCCCGATGAACCCGGTGACCCGGTGGCGCTCGACGAGGTCGATGATGCGGGGGGCGTTGAAGCGCTCGAGGAGGACGACCTCGTCGCCGGCCATGAGGTTGCGGGTCGCGGTGAACCCGTTGGTGTGGTACAGCGGCGCCGGCAGGAGGACGATCTGGGGCCGGGGCAGCGGCCCGTAGTACTCGACCACCGTCGACGTGTAGGTGCCCGACGGGTAGTAGACGCCCGGACCCTTCTGGACGATCACCTTGGGCGAGCCGGTCGAACCCGAGCTGCACACCCCCCAGCCGTGCGGCGGGACCACGTCGGGAAGCGGGCCGTCGTCCTCGTCGGCCGCCTCGTCGAAGAGGTCGGGGTGCGAGGCGTCCACGATGAGGCGGGGTTCGATGACCGACAGCAGCCGGCCGAGCTCCCACTCGGGGAGGTCCCAGCGCATCGGGATGACGACGGCGCCCACCTTCCAGCCGGCGAAATCGGCGACGAGGTGCTCCGGCGAGTTCCGGAGGCAGACGGCGAGGTGGTCGCCCACACCGAGCCCCCGGGCGGCGAAGACCCGGGCCAGCTGGCTCGAGCGCCGGTCGAGCTCGCCGAACGTGAGCGCCGCCTCCCCGCCGTCTTCGGCCACGAAGACGAGGGCCACGTCGTCAGGCCGCTCCTCGGCCACCTGGTGCAGCCGCGTCCCGTTCGGGATGCCCTCTTCGAGCGGGACGGTGATCATCGGCGGGGGCTCCTTCCTCGTGCCGGCCGCATACTAAGAGAGTGCCCCGACCGACGGAGCCAGACGCCGCCGGGGGCCCCCTTGGACCCGGGTCCTGGCCCACTCGTATGATCGGCCGGTGAGCACCGTCGACACCCTCCGCTATGCCGACTACACCCTGTCGGACGAGCAGCAGGCGCTGGCCGAGGCGTTCGGGTCCTTCTTCGAGCGGGAGTCACCCGTCGAGCGGGTGCGGGCGGCCGAGCCCCTCGGCTTCGACCGGGAGCTGTGGGACCACCTGAGCGAGTTGCGGGCCGTGGCCATGGGGGTCCCCGAGGCCCAGGGCGGCGACGGCGCCGGGCTGGCCGAGCTGGTGCTCGTCACCGAGGCCCTGGGCCGGCACCTCGCCCCGGTCCCCCTTGTCGAGGCGGCCGCCGCGGCCCGGCTCCTCGCCCGGGCCGGTGGCCCCGAGGAGCTGCTCTTCCAGGTGACCGGGGGCGAGCAGCTGCCAACGCTCGCCCTCCACCCGGCCGTCCCGGGCCGGGCCCAGCTCGTCCCGGCCGCCGCCGTGGCCGACGTCGTCGTCGGTCTCGTGGGCGAGGAGCTCGTCGTGACCCGGCCGTCGGCCCCGCCCCGGGCGCCGGCCAACCAGGGGTCGGCCCCCGTCGCCTGGTGGGACCCCGGGGCGTCCGGGACCGAGACGACCGTCCTCAGCCGCGGCGGCGACGCCACCGCGGTCTTCCACGAGGCCGTGCGCGAGTGGAAGCTCCTCATGGCCGGGGCGCTCATCGGCCTGGCCGACGGGGCCCTCCGCATCGGGGTCGAGCACGCCAGGAGCCGGGAGGCCTTCGGCGCCCTGATCGGCACCTTCCAGGCGGTGGCCCACCCGCTCGTGGACGTGGCCATGGCCATCGAGACCGGCCGCCGCCTCCTGCACAAGGCGGCCTGGACCGCGGACCGCGACCCGGCGAGCCGCCCCCACCTCGTCCCGATGGCCTATCTGCACGCCACCGAGACCGCGATGCAAGCCGGCACCGTCGGCGTGCACGTCCTCGGTGGGGTCGGGTTCACCCTCGAGGGCGACGAACAGCTCTATTTCCGCCGGGCCAAGGGCTGGACGCTCGTGGCCGGCGACCCGAAAGGCGAGCTCGCTCGCATCGCCGACGCCCTCTACGGGCCCGCGAGCTGAGCCCCGAGGACGACCGAGTCGACGAGGAGCGGACCGACATGGACTTCAGTGCCATCGAGCTCGACCAGGAGACCCTCGACTTCTGGGCCGAGGTGCGGGCGTTCTGCGACGAGTACGTGACCGAGGAGCTCCACGACGAGGAGCACCGCACCGGGGACGGCTTCAATCTCCGGCTCCACCTGGCCCTCGGGGCCAAAGGTTGGCTGCTGCCGACCTGGCCGGTCGAGGACGGTGGCGCCGGGCTGAACGCCATCCAGGCCTACCTCATCTCCCACGAGCTGCACCTGCGGCGGGCTCCCAACATCACCTACGGCACGACGACGATGGTGCTGCCGGCGGTCCTGCAATGGGGCAGCGACGAACTGCGGTCCGACGTGGTGCCGAAGGTGGCGAGCGGCCACGCCCGGTTCTGCCTCGGCTACAGCGAGCCCGACTCGGGATCGGACATCGCCGCGGCCAAGACCCGGGCGGTGCGCGACGGCGAGGAGTGGGTCATCGACGGACAGAAGATGTTCACGACCGGCGCCCAGAACTGCCAGTACGCCTTCCTGCTGACCCGTACCAACCCCGAGGCGGCCAAGCACAAGGGCCTCACGATGTTCCTCTGCCCGCTCGACGACGCGGAGATCCAGGCCGTGCACACCCTCGGGGGCGAGCGCACGAACATGGTCTTCTACGACGGCATTCGCATCGCCGACAAGTACCGTCTCGGCCCGGTCGACCAGGGCTGGATGGTGCTGCTCGGGCCGCTGAACGCCGAGCACGCCATGGGCGACGAGCGGCCGATCCTCCCCCTCGAGCGGACCGGGGGCGAGAACTACGGGGTGGCCGGGGCCCACGCCTACGCCGCGGCGGTCGACTGGGCGGGCACGTCGGAGCCCGACGGGCGCCGGCCGATCGAGGACGACGTCGTCCGGCAGCGCCTGGCCCGGGCGGCCCTCGAGCTCGAGCTGGCCACCACCTCGACCGGACCGATCGGCCGCATCCTCACGTCGGAGATGTCCATCCGGGTGGCCGAGGACCTGCTGAGCCTGGTCGGGCCGCCGGGTCTCCTCCCCCGGGGCGAGGAGGGGGCTCTGGCGGGCGGCTGGCTCGAGTACGCCCACCGTTTCGCCCAGGGCACCGCCACCTACGGCGGCACCACCGACATCCACCGCAACATCCTCGCCGAGCGGTTCCTCGGCCTCCCCCGGAGCTCGCCCGGCGCCTCGAAGCCGCCGGTCGGCTGACCAGATCCACACCACCACCACCACCACCACCAGAGGGGAGCTGCCGATGGCCGACGACACCCGCCGGACGGTCGGCGTGGTCGACACCGACGAGCTACTCGCCCGGGTCAGCCAAGCCGCGCAGGCCTTCGCCCCCGGATCGTCGCTGAGCACGGTCGAGCCCCTCCAGGGCGGCAGCTCGAGCCTCACCTACCGGGCGACCCTCGAGGGCGGGCCGGTCGACGTCATCGTCGTGAAGGTGGCCCCGCCCGGTGTGCCGCCGGTCCGCAACCGCGACGTCCTGCGCCAGGCGAGGGTGCTGCAGGCGTTGGGCGGCGTGCCGGGTGTGCCGGTCCCCGAGGTGTACTTCTCCGACGAGGGAGACCCACCCGACGTCCCGCCCTTCTTCGCCATGTCCTACGTCGAGGGGGAGTCCTTCGAGCCCATCTTGAACACCGAGGGCGACCCGAGCCCCGAGGACCTCCGGGCCCGGGCGCTGACCTCCGCCCGGGTCCTGGCCGACCTCCAGGCGGCGGACCCCCGGGGCATCGGCCTGGCGGGCGAGCCCGAGGTCGACCTGGCCGGCGAGATCGAGCGCTGGGTCCGCCTGTTCGCCACCGTCGACGACGAGCTGAAGCCCCGTTCCGACGAGGCGGCCCAGGCGCTGCACGACACGATGCCCGCCGCCCTCCCGTCGGTCGTGCTCCACGGCGACTACCGCCTCGGCAACATGCAGTGCGTCGGCCCGGAGATCCGGGCCATCATCGACTGGGAGATCTGGTCGCCGTCGGACCCGCGCATCGACGTCACGTGGTGGCTGATGTTCACCGACCAGGGTCACCACCCCGCGGCCCGTCGCCAAGCGGCGCCGGGCATGCTCTCGGCCGACGAGCTCCTCGCCGCCTACACCGAGGCCCGGGGCGCTCCGCTCCCCGACCTCGACTGGTTCCACGCCCTCACCCGCTTCAAGGAGGCCGCGGCCACCGCGCTCATCGTGAAGCACCTGCGTCGGCGCCAGGGCGTGGTGGCGGCCGACGAGTTCGGGGCGGGCCAGATCCCACAGCTCATCGTGGACACGCTCACGATCCTGGGGCGCGACTGACGGTCGGACCGCCCAGCCGTGGCCCACAGCCGCGCCGGATGAAGCTCAGCCGGTCACGCCGTCGGCCCGGAGGGCGGCGATCTCCTCGTCGGCGAAGCCGTAGGCCGAGAGCACGTCGTCGGTGTGGGCACCGCGCTCGGGAGGGGGCCCGGCCATCTCGCCCGGCGTGCGGCTGAACCGGGGCGCCGGGGCGGGCTGCCAGCGGCCGTGGCGCTCGACGATCGTGCCCCGGGCGGCGATGTGGGGATGGGTGGGGAGTTCGGCCATCTCGAGCACCGGGGCCACGCAGGCGTCGGTCCCGGCCATGGCGGCACACCACTCGTCGCGGCCCTTGGTGGCGAAGGTCTCGCCGAACCGTCGGCGCAGCTCGGGCCAGCCGGACCGGTCCATCTGGTCCGGCAGCTCCGCCGGGTCGAGACCCAGGCCGGCGAGGAGCGCCGCGTAGAACTGGGGCTCGATGGCCCCGACGGCCACCCACTTCCCGTCCGCCGTCTCGTAGACGTCGTAGAAGGGGGCGCCGGAGTCGAGCATGTTGGCGCCCCGCTGGTGCACCCAGTCGGCCATGCCGAAGAACATGGTGAGAAGCAGGGCGCTGCCGTCGACCATCGCCGCGTCCACCACCTGGCCCTGTCCGCTCGTGCGGGCCTCGAGCAGGCCGGCGAGGACGCCGAAGCAGAGGAACATGGCCCCGCCGCCGAAGTCGCCCACGAGATTGAGAGGCGGCGTCGGGGGCTGGTCGGCCCGGCCGATCATGCCGAGCGGCCCGGCGACGGCGATGTAGTCGACGTCGTGGCCCGCCTCCATGGCGAGCGGCCCGTCCTGCCCGAAGCCGGTCATCCGGCCGTAGACGAGGCGCTCGTTGCGGTCGAGACAGACGTCGGGCCCGAGGCCCATCCGCTCCATCACCCCCGGCCGGAAGCCCTCGATGAGGGCGTCGGCCCCCTCGACCATCCGCAGGACCACCTCGGCGCCCTCGGGACGACGAAGGTCGACGCCGACCGAGCGGCGGCCCCGGTCCATGACGTTCGGCGCGTAGCGAGCCACCGGGCGATCGACCCGCACCACGTCGGCGCCCATGTCGGAGAGCATCATGCCGGCGAAGGGGACGGGGCCGATGGCCGCCATCTCGACCACCCGCAGACCGGTGAGGGGCCCGCTCACGACGGCGCCGCCGTACCGGAACGCTCCTCGCGCAGCTGGTGCTTGCGCACCTTGCCCGTGGGCTCCCGGGGGATCTCGTCGACGAACTCGATGGTCCGGGGCAGCTTGAAGTCGGCGAGGCGCTCGGCCAGGCGGGCCCGGATGGCCGCCTCGTCCGGGGCCACGCCGGTCTTCAGGGCCACGATGGCGTGCACCCGCTGGCCCATGCGCTCGTCGGGGAGGCCGATGACCGCGGAGTCCGCCACGTCGGGGTCCTCGGCGAGCGCCGACTCCACCTCGGCCGGGTAGATGTTGACGCCGCCGGCGACGATCAGGTCGGTCCGGCGGTCGGCGATGTAGAGGTAGCCGTCGGGGTCGAGCCAGCCGAGGTCGCCGGCGGTGAAGTAGTCGCCCCGGTAGGCGGCGGCCGTCTTCTCGGGGTCACCCCGATAGGCGAAGCGGTAGCCGCCCATCGGCGAGATGTAGATCATCCCGACCTCGCCGGTCGGTGCGTCCTCGCCGTTCTCGTCGAGCACCCGGACGTGCAGGCCCGGGAAGGGACGGCCCACGCTGCCCGGCTTGAACAGCCACTCGCCGGGTGAGATGACCGTGCCCATGCCCTCGGTGGCGCCGTAGAACTCCCAGAGCGTTCCCGGCGGGAACACGTCCAGGATGCGCCACTTGAGGGGGACCGGGCAGAGCGCCGCGGCGTGGAGGATCATCCGGATGCTCGAGCGGTCGTAGCGCTCCCAGTCGGCGTCGAGGAGCCGCACGAAGTGGGCGGGCACCATGAAGGCCCGGTTCACCCGGTGCTGCTCGATGAGCGACAGGCAGCGCTCGCCCACGAAGCCGTCCTGGACGATGACCCGGCCCCCTTCCCAGAGGGCGTACTCGGCGTAGGCGCTCGGCGCCGTGTGGTAGCAGGGCCCGCAGATGAGCGACACGGCGTCGGGCCCGTAGCCCCAGAAGGCGGCCACGGGGGTGGTGGTGGCCACCGGGAGCGGGGACGGCGCTGGCCGCTCGACCGCCTTCGGGCGTCCGGTGGTGCCCGACGTATAGCCCATCATCGCCGGGGGGGTGTTGAGGAAGTCGGTCCGCGGCGGGGTGGCCGCCGGCTGCAGCTGGTCGAGCGTCCCGACGTCGATCTCGGGGACGCCGCCCACACCGGGGCCCAAGCCCTCGACGAAGAGCACCTTCATCCCCGAGTCGGAGACGATGTACTCGGCCTCGAACTGGGTGAGACGGTAGGAGAGGGGCACCCACAGCGCTCCCAGCCGGGCGATGGCGTGGGTGATCACGAACCACTCCGACCGGTTGTGGAGCATCATGCCGACGGTCTCGCCGACCCCCACGCCGCGGCCGGCCAGATCGAGGGCGACCGCGTTGGCCCGCTGGTCGAGCTCCTCGTAGGTCATCGTCCGGTGACCCTCGACGAGGGCCACCCGTCCCCGGTCGGCCGCCGCCACCCCGGCCACGCCGCGCGGGTGCCGACCGACCTGGCTCACTTCGACACTCCTCCCCTCAGCCGACGTCAGCTCTCGGCGGCGACCTCGATGCCGAGGTAGCGCTCGTACACCTCGGCGGCGCTCAGGTCCTTCGCCGGCCCGGCGTTCACGACCTGGCCCCGGTTCATGAGGTACGCGGTGTCGGCCAACTCGAGGGCCCGGTTGATGTACTGCTCCACGATCAGGAGCGACGTGCCCGTGGCGGCGATCCGCCGGAGGGTGTCGAAGATGCGGTCCACGATGATCGGTGCGAGGCCCTGGGAGGGCTCGTCGACCACCACCAGCTTCGGGCTCGTGACGAAGGTCCGCACGAGGGCGAGCATCTGCTGCTCACCTCCGCTCAGGCTCCCGGCCATCTGCTTGAGACGAGGCGCGAGTGCCGGGAAGGCCTGGCTGGCCCGCTGGATGCACTCGTCCTCCTTGCCTTTCGGCGACTGCAGGATGAGGTTCTCGCGCACGGAGAGCGACGGGAAGATGCCCCGCCCCTCCGGGAGGGAACAGAGCCCCAACCGGGCCATGTGGAAGGCCTTCCGGTCGGTCACGTCCTCCCCGCCGAAGAAGATCTGGCCGCTCGTCGGCTTGAGCAGGCCGGAAACGACACGGAGGAGGGTAGTCTTCCCCGCCCCGTTTGGCCCGAGCAGCGTCACCACCTTGGAGTCGGGTACCTCGAGGCTCACCTGACGGAGCACCGTCGTGTCGCCGTAGCCGGCGGTGACGTCCTTCACCTCAAGCATCGGTCACCTTTCCCAAGCGGCGCGGTGGTCTGAGATTCACGTGAGCTCCGGTTGCGTCCCGGCCGTCTCCCCGACGGCCACCGCCCCGTCCGGGTCAGCCAGCACCTCGTCCTCAGGGCCGCCTTCTCCCTCGGAGCCGAGATAGGCCGCCCGCACCACCTCACTCGCCAGCATCTCCTGGGCGTTGCCCTCGAAGATGAGCTTGCCGAAGTCGAGGACGTAGATGTGGGTGCAGACCTGGCGGACGAGGGACATGTCGTGCTCGACGAGGAGGATGCCCATGCCGCGCTCCCGCACGACGCCCGTCAGGATGTCGCCGAAGCGCTCTGTCTCGGCCGCGTTGAGACCGGCCGAGGGCTCGTCGAGGAGCAGGAGGTCGAAGGGTCCGGCCAGTGCCCGGGCCAGCTCGACCAGGCGTCGTTGCCCCGTCGGCAGCAGCCCCGCCTGGAGGCTGGCCAGCGGGCCGAGCCCGGTGAGGGCGATGGCCTCGTCTGCGGCCCCCTTGACCTGGGCCTTCTCGCCCCGCCGGCTGAAGAGCTGGGTGAGGGGGTTGCCACCGGCCATGGAAGCCTCCCGGCCGAGGACGACGTTCTCCCGGACCGTAAGGGAGTTGAAGAGCTCGGAGCGTTGGAACGTCCGCCCGAGCCCCATGCGGGAGCGACCGGACGTCCCGAGCTTGGTGACATCCCCGCCGTGGAGGATGACCCGCCCGCCGGTCGGCTTGACGAGCCCCGAGCAGACGTTGAACGTCGTCGTCTTGCCGGCCCCGTTGGGGCCGACCAGACCGGTGATGCGACCCATCGGGGCATTGAGGCTGACGTCCTCCACCGCCCGCACCCCGCCGAAGTGCACGACGAGGTGTTCGACCTCGAGGCCGCTCCTCTTCGCCACGACGGCCGCTGTGGGAGCGGCGACCAGCTCGCGGTCGGCGGCGGCGGCGGCCTCCTCGGCCGCTGTCGCTGTGGACACTGCCGCCGCCACCTCCGTCGCCCCGATCTCGGGCTCGGGAGCGCGGCCGCCGATCCTGTCCAGGAAGTTGCGAAGTCGGAGCGGCACGCCAGCCTGTTTGCTCTCGAAGACCGCGTAGGTGGCCGCAAAGAACCCGAAGCTGATGGAGAGCCATGTGGTGAGGCTCGACGACGGCTTCAAGAAGCTGATCCACAACGAGAGCGGCCAGATGCCGTAGGCCGGAAAGAGCGTGAAGAGGATCCCGGCCATGATGGCGTACCAGGGCACCCCGCCGATGGTGATGACGACCAGGACCACGAGGATCAGCGAGGCGTAGGAGGCGTAGTTGCCGCCGACGCTGTAGTGGAAGAGGCTGGCGTAGAGGATCCCCGAGAAGGCGGCGATGGCCGCCGAGACGCAGAAGACCATCACGCGGATCACGTTGGTCGTGGCGCCGTAGGTCTCCAAGGCGGTGGGAGAGTCCGACAGGCCCCCGAGCAACCGACCCATACGGCCGCCCTGGATGGCCATGATGAGGGCTACCACGAGCACCGTCGAGACCAGGAGCACGAAGTAGAAACCCCGGTCGGTGCCGAAGTGCCAGAAACCGAGGGAGGCATCCGGGCGGGGGGCCGGGATGCCGTTGCTGGTCGGCCCGAACATGATGCCGGTCGTGTACATCATCTGTTCCAAGAAGATGCCAAAACCGAGCGTGGCGAGGCCGAGGAACACGCCGGAGAGCCGGACGGCCGGGATGGCCACGAGCGCTCCCACCGGTACGGCGATGAGGACGCCGAGCAGCACGGCGAGCAGCCAGGGGACGTGGTAGTCGACCGTGAAGTGGGAAAAGGCGGCGGCGCCGATGGCCGCGAACGCATACTGGCAGAGCGAGATCAGGCCCGCCGTGCGGACCAGCAGACCGAGGGACAGGATCAGGATGATCTCGACCAGTCCGTTCGACCAGACCGACAGCTGGTCGCCGGCGAAGTTCGGCACGAGACACATGAAGGCGAGGAAGACCGCGAAGATGACACCGCGCACCCGGGGCGGGGCGTACCAAGGCTTGCGCACAGGGAGCGTGTGGATCACCCGCCGTGAGATCAGCCTGGCTCGCGGCGTCACGCAGAGCACGACGAACAGGACGATGAACGGCAGGCCCGTCGGGAACCCGCTCAGCCAGGGGATCGAGACCACGTACTTGCTGGAGATCGAGCCGGCGATGCCGATCAGGATGCCGCCGAGGAAGGTGAGCGGCAGGTTGTTGAAGTAGCCGATGGCCGCCGCGCCGAACGCCGGGACCACGAGCAGGGTGATGATGAGCGCGTCGAGCGGCAGACTCGGGGCCAGGAGCAATCCGGCCATCGCCGCGAAGACCGTGCTGATCACCCAGGCCCAGCGGCGGACGCGGATGGGGCTCTCGCCGGTCATCGCCACGAGATCGGGGTTGTCCACCACCCCCCGCATGGCGACGCCCATCCGGACGAAGCGGAAGAAGTAGTAGAGGACGGCCGTCGCCACGACCGAGATGATGATGACGATGATCTGGTACCAGGCCACGTTGACGCCGAGGAAGCGCACCGTGCTGCTGGGCAGGTACTGGGGGAAGCCGGCCACCGTCCCGCCGTACCAGAGCATCCCGATGCCGATGATCATCAGGATGAGGCCGACCGTGGCCACGACCTTCAACGTGTCGCTAGCGTCCTCGAGCGAGCGTGCGAGGAGCTCCAAGCCGAGTCCGCCGATCGGCGCGATGACAACCAGGACCAGTGCCGCGGCGAGCGGCCACGGCCAGTTGTGCTGGTCGTGGAGGAAATAGAAGATGAAGACCGCGAGGGCACCGAGCGCACCGAAGGCGAAGTTGAAGATGCCCGAGGTCTTGTAAGTGAGGACGACGCCGGTGCCGGCCAGGCCGTAGACGGCGCCGGTCGTGACCCCGATGACGATGAACGGCAACAAGTCCTGCCAGAACACTGTTCGCCGGCCCCCCTTGTGCTGGTTAGTTCACGATCGGCGGCGGTGCGTACCCCGCCCACGGACGTCGGAGGCCCTGGCTGGGCCACGTCGGGCCGCTATCGCTTCCATCATTAAGACCATTCTGTCATCGCCGCCCGCTCCGCGCCCGTGAGCACATGAGAAGGTCGTTCTTCGAGCAATCATGCTTCGGCGATGACGCCGATCACCTCCCCCACCGGGTAGGTCTCGCCCGGCCGCCCACCGATGTGCAGCACCCCGCTGACCGGAGCCTCCACGTCCATCTCGACCTTCTCGGTCTCCATCCGGTAGAGCGGTGCCCCGGCCTGGACGAGTTGGCCCTCGGCAGCGAACCACTCGACGATCGTGGCCTCGGTGACGGCCACGCCGGCCTGGGGGATCCGGATCGTGACCCCGCCCTCGTCGGCCATGCGGCTCAGGCCATGGCCCGGATCGTCTCGGCGATCCGCCCGCGGTCGGGGTAGAGCGCCGTCTCGAGCTCGGCCGCGAATGGGATGGGGGCATAGGCCGCACCGAGCCGCTCGACGGGGGCCGCCAGCTCGCCGAAGAGCTCGTGGGAGACGAGCGAGGCGATCTCCGCCCCCGGGCCGGCGAAGGTCGTGGCGGCGTGGACGACGACCGCCCGGCGGGTCTTGGCCACGCTGTCGAGGATGGCCTGCCGGTCGAGCGGCACGAGGGTGCGCAGGTCGAGCACCTCGACGTCGGTGCCCTCGCCGGCGAGGGTCTCCGCCGCGGCGAGCGCCTCGGGGACCTCCTTGCCCCAGGCGATGACGGTGACGTCCGTGCCGGGCCGTTTGACCTCGGCCGACCCGAGCGGGATGGCGAAGTGCCCGGCGGGCACCGGCCCCCGGGTGAAGAGGAGGGACATCGTCTCCATGTGGATGCAAGGGTCGTCGTCGAAGATGGCCGAGTACAGCAGCCCCTTGGCGTCACGCGGCGTGCTCGGCACGACCACCTTGAGGCCGGGGATGTGCATCATCCAGCCTTCGAGCGACTGCGAGTGCTGGGCCCCGAACTGCGCGCCGCCGCCGACCGAGGTCCGGATGGTGATCGGCACGTTGGTGCGGCCGCCCGACATGTAGCGGAGCTTGGCCGCGTGGTTGGCCACCTGGTCCATGCACACGGCGAAGAAGTCCATGAGCATGACCTCGGCCACGGGCCGCATGCCGGCCAGGGAGGCGCCGATGGCGCAGCCCACGATGGCCTGCTCGGCGATCGGCGTGTTGCGGACCCTGGCCCGCCCGTACTTGGTCGAGAGCCCCCGGGTGCCCCGCATCACGCCGCCGATGGGGTCCTCGATGTCCTCGCCGAGGCAGAAGACGGTCTCGTCGTCGGACATGGCCTCGTCGAGCGCCTGGTTGACCCCCTCGGAGAGGGTGTGGACGGGGTCCTCGACCGTGGTCATCGGGGCACCGCCTCGTCGCTCGAAAAGACGTCGGTCTGGAGCTCCTCGAGGCCCGGGGCCGGGCTGGCCAGGGCCTCGGCGACCGCGGCTTCGACGGCCTCGTCGACCTGTCGCTCCACCTCGGCCAGCTGCTCCTCGGTGGCCCGGTCCTCGGCCACGAGCCAGGCCCGGTAACGGCCGAGGGGCTCGTCGGCCCGGGCCTGGGCCAGACGGTCGGCGTCGACGTACTCGGTGCTCGCCCCGAAGGAATGACCCTCGAGGCGGAACGTCAGGCATTCGAGAAAGGTCGGCCCGCCGCCGCTGCGGGCCCGGGCGACCGCCTCGCCGGCCGCGGCGTACATGTCGGGCACGCTGTTGCCGTCCACGGTCACCGCCGCCATCCCGTAGGGGCGGAACCGGTCGGCCAGGTGCTCGGTCCGGGTGTAGTCGGCGAAGGCGGTGTGCTCGCCGTAGCCGTTGTGCTGGCAGACGAACACCACGGGGAGCTGCCACAGTGCGGCCATGTTGGCCGCCTCGTGGGTGGCCCCGATGCTCGTGGCCCCGTCACCGAAGTTGACGACCGACACCTGGTCCGTGCCCCGGAGCTGGGCCGCCAGCCCAAGGCCCACGGCGATCGGGACGCCCCCGCCCACCACGCCGGTCGTGACCATCAGCCCCGAGCGCGGGTCCGAGAGGTGCATCGGCCCGCCCTTGCCCTTGGACGTGCCGCCGACGCGACCGAGCATCTCGGCCACGAGCTCGGTCAACGGGATGCCCTTGGCGATGCAGTCGTGCATTCCCCGGTACGTGGTGACCATGTAGTCCTCGGGCCGCAGGTGCTCGGACACCGCGGCGGGGATCACCTCCTGGCCCCGCACGGGGTAGAAGGTCATCCGGAACTCACCGGCGTTGAGCCCTCGGTTGATGCGGTCCTCCATGGCCCGGATCGTCGCCATCGTGCGGAAGATGTGCAGGGCGGCATCGTCGGGCAGCCTGGCGGTCACCTGCGCTGTGGACGCTTCGGCCATGTGCTCCCTCTCGGTCGGCCCGACGGCGGTCCACCGCGGGGTGCCGGACCTCCCGGCCCGGTCAATCGAACAGGAACCCGTCCATCGCCCGGTGGTAGTTCCAGATCGTCATCTCCTGCAGCCGGTTCAGGCGGTGGCCGTCGTAGTGGCGCGAGTGCAGGCCCCGGGTGACCTCCGACATGTTGGCAAAGTCCTGTCCCAGGATCTCGCCCATGTCGGCCTCCCGCCAGTCCTCGTGGAACTCGGGCTTGGCGGTCGGCAGCCCGCTCGACGGCGGCAGCTCGAAGGCCCATACGTCGAAGATGCAGCGGTCCGGGTCCAGGCCGTAGGGACGGGCCCGGTAGCAGAGGACGCAGCCGAGATCGAGCAGGAACACGGTGTTGGGAAAGAGGTGCCAGTCGTACATGGCCTGGCGGAGCTGCTCGGGGGCGATGTCGGGGACGTCGATACCCGCCGCCCGGGCGTGCTTCTTGCGCAGCTGGCCGTAGAGCGCCGCGCCCTCCGGCCCGTCGGCCCCCTCGGTGGCGAGCAGCTCCCCCGCCGCAAGGAGATCGGTCTTCAGGTAGAGGGCCCGCAGCTCACGGAGCGAGTACTCGGCATTGGTGAAGAGCGCCTGTGGGCTCACGCCGTAGGTCGAACGGGGGCTCCTCGGGTCACCCTCGGGGCCGTAGCGGTAGAAATCGGCGTGGCGGGAGTGGTACCGGAAGAGCTCGTTGTAGGTGAAGCCGTAGTTCTTCGACTCCTCCACGGTGGGCGGGGAGTTCTTCTTGTCCGGCCGCAGGAGCTGCGGGTGGGTACCGGGGACGTGCCAGCTCTCGATGAAGGCGTCGAGGGAGGTCTTCCAGTTGGCCGGGAGGAGTACCCGCTTGTACCAGGCGATCCGCATCTCTTCGAGCTTGAAGCCCTCGAGCCGGCTGGGCAGCGGATCGAGGTAGTCGAGCAGGGGCTCGGCCTCGGGGTCCATGTTGATGAAGACCCAACCGCCCCAGGTGTCGACTCGGCACTCCGGCAGGCACAGCTCCGAGGCGGGGCGGGGGTCGAAGTTCTCCTCGTCGGCCTGGTACTTGAGGGAGCCGTCCAGGTGCCAGCGCCAGGCGTGGAAGGGGCACCGGAACTCGCCGATGCGGCCCTGGCCGCTCACCAGTCGGGTGCCCCGGTGACGGCAGGCGTTGAAGTAGGCCTTCAGTCCCGTCTCGGTCCGGACCACCACGATCGACTGGTCGCCGATCTCGAAGTCGACGTAGTCGCCCACCCGCTCGACCTCGTCGACCCGGCAGGCGTTCAGCCAGGTCCGGGGGAAGAGGCGATCGAGCTCGAGCTCGAGGAACTCACGGTCGATGTAGCGGCCGCGAGGGACGAAGGCCTCGCCCAGGCGCCACCGTTCGGGGACGTCGAGCGGCGACTCCGTCTCGGGCCGCAGCGTCGTCGTCATGGTCACCCCCCGCATCGGTACCCGTGAGGACCTGGGCGATTTTCCGGCACCCGGTGGGGCCTGTCAACATCACGCGGCCGCCGAGGGCCCGCCCGGGCTCAGCCGGTGGGGTCGTCCAGCCAGGTGCCCAGGCGCCCCACGAGCGCGTCACCCGCTGCGCCGTCGCCGTCGAAGGACCAGGTGGCCACGCTCGCCCCTCGGGCGCCGAGGAGCCGCTCGATGGGCTCGACGTCCCCGGTCGCCCCGGCGTCGGCCGCGGCGACGAGGAACGGCGGCAGCGCCCCCTCGCCCGACGGCGGGAGTGCGGCCACGTCGGCGGACGGCCCGTCGACGCAGGCCACCGACCCCACCTTGTCGGGGAACGACAGCCCGACGCCCGCGGCCACCACCCCGCCCTGGCCCCACCCGACGAGGGCCGGCCGGGGGCACGCCTCGGCCAGGTCGTCGAGGAGGTCGGCAACCTGGACGACGGCCTTGGCCAACGAGATGGCGTCGGTGCCCGTGCTCGCCCGGAGCAGCCGGTACCAGGTGACCCCGCCGATCTCCATGCCGCTCGGGTACACGGCGTAGTCGCCCCACGGCGCCACCAGACGCCGGGCCCGCCCCGTGGCCCTGATCAGGTCGAGGGGCTCGGTTGGGGTCCCGACGTCGCGGTGGAGGACGACGACGTCGCACCGGCCCTCACCCGCCGCGACGTCGTGGTAGGCGAGCTTCACCGCCGACCCCCCGAGACCGCGGCCTGGCCGGCGTCCCGGCCGGCCAGGAAGCCGAAGACGAGACCCGGGCCGATCGTCGAGCCGCCACCTGGATAACCCTCGCCGAAGACGCTGTTCACGCAGTTGCCCGCGCCGTAGAGACCGGGGATGGGGGCGCCGCCGGCCCCGAGGATGCGGCCGTCCTCGTCGGTGCGCGGGCCGCTGTTGGTCTCGAAGGCCGTCCCGACCAAGAAGATGGCGAAGAGCCGCCCGGAGGTGGCGAGCGGGTACATGAGCGAGTTCGGCCGGTCGTGGCCGCGACCCGGCGGACCGTGGAAGGCGAACTCGACCGCCTTCGAGCCCCGGCCGAAGTCCTCGTCCACCCCCTGCTCGGCCAGCGAATTGAACCGGTCGATCGTCGTCCTGAGGCGGTCGGCGAAGCCGTCGGCCAGCCTCACCGGGGCGATACCGGCCGGCATGGCCTTGCTGGTCCGCGAGGTGAGCCGTTCGTCGATGGCGACGGTCAAGCCGTCGACACCGACACCCGAGACCACGTGGTCGGCGACGGCGCCCGGCGGCGGCAGCGGATAGCGGCCACCGAACACGTCGGCCGTCCGCTCGTCGTAGACCATGAAGAGCACGCGGTTCGGGTACTCGTCGTGCTCGAAGATGTGGTGCACGCGCCCGCGGGAGGCGTACTCGCGCTTCTCGTCGACCGCCCTGACCCCAAAGCGGTTGACGCAGAGCATGCTGTCCCCGGGGATGGCCCACACGTCGAGGATCGAGTTGGCGTAGTCGTCTGCCGCCTCGAGGACCTGTTGGTTCCACCAGGCGTTCTGCGTGCCGCCGAACGCGGCGCCCGCCCTCGAGGCGATGCGCACGAGGTCACCGGTGTTGGTCGGCGTCCCGGCCCCGCCGACGACGGGGCCGCGGAGGAACCGTTCGCGCAGCTCGGGGTCGTGGGTGAAGCCGCCGGTGCCGAAGACCACACCGCCCCGGGCCCGGACCCGCCGCCGGTGTCGGCCGTCGTCGACCACCACCCCGGCCACCCGGCCCTCCTTCTCGACGAGGTCGACCACCCGCTGGCCGAGACGCACCTCGGTGCCCCGGTCCCTGGCGAACGCCAGGAGCTGGGCGATCAGCTCGTCGCCGTTCCCCGAGAGGCCGTCGGCCGTCTTGGCCTGGATGCCCCGGCCCCGGAGGGCCTTGTTCTCCTCGTGCTCGTAGTAGTCCGGGTAGAACTGCCCGTCCCAGGCCAGCCAGGGCGCCTCCATCCGGGCCGCCCCGAGGTGGCCGAGCTCCTCCATCACGGCCGAGCCCCGGTCGTAGTAGGCGGCGAGCAGCGCGTAGTCGGCGGGGAGGAGTCCGAGGTCGGGCGCCTCGGGGTCGTAGGCACCGGGGTACGACACCCGGGCCATGTAGGCGAGCGCATCGGGGCGGGGGTCCTCGATGCCCGCAGCCCGCATCATCGTGTTGTTGTAGATGTGCGCCACGCCCCCCGAGGTCGCGGTGGTGCCCCCGTGGACCGGGCCCTTTTCGAGCACGAGCACGGACGCACCGGCGGCGAGTCCGCCGGCCACCGCGGCCATCGCCCCGGCGCCGCTGCCCGCCACCACGACGTCGAACACCTCGTCGGGGGCGGTCCTGGGCGCTTCCGGCGACGGCCCGTCGCCGGGGCGGTGGGGCACGTCGACCAGCGCAGCGACGCGCTCGCCCAGCGTCGGTTCCCTCCGGTGAGTGGCATCGGACACCGCTCGGCCCCCTGATCGCCCGGGTAGCTCCTGAAACCCTGAGGACTATCATTTCGCCGATCGGCACGCAACGGACGGGCCGCACGATCGGAAAAGGGGGTTGCCCATGGCGCTCACGACCGACGACGTCGTGGCGATCGAACAACTCGTCGCCAAGTACAACCACGCCATCGACAGCGGTGACGGACCCACGTTCGCCTCGACCTTCACCGATGACGGGGTCCTCGAGGCCGTTGGCAACAGCACCGCGGGCCGGGCCGCCCTCGAGAAGTTCGCCAACGGCTTCGGCGGTACGCCGATGACCCCCCGACACGTGGCCACCAACATCCTCGTGGACGGCGAGGGTGACAAAGCGACGCTGCGGGCCTACATCCAGATGTACGCCAAGGTCGGCGACCCGCCCACGTCGCAACTGACCATCTCGGGCCGTTACGAGGACGAGCTCCGCCGAGTCGACGGGCAGTGGCTCTTCACCCGGCGTTCGTTCGTCGCCGACTGAGGCGTCAGTCGACCCGACGGAGGTCGGAGACCTCCCATTCGGGCTCGGACTTCTTGGCCTGCTCGATCGGCGAGCCGCAGTCGGGCACGGGGACCGTCCGGCGCACGCCGACCGTGCCCTCGAAGGTCACCTGCCCGCCGTCGGGCCGCATCGCCCCGAGCCGGACCAAGCCGCCGTCCTCCTCGGTGCCCGAGCGCGGCCAGTCGAGCAGGCCCCAGCCGACCTCGCCGAGCACCGCCCGCTCGAGGGCCTGCACGGGCGCCGACGTGAGGCCGGCGCACCCCCGGTAGTGGGGGAGACAGTCACCCACGTCGCCCTCGCGACCGAGCACCCGGGCCAGGAGAAGAGCGTCGAGGAACCCCCACACCGTGCCCTCCGGCAGGACGATGGCCGTGGGGGCGAAGCGGTGGCCCCCGGTGTGGCTGGTGCGCCAGAGGCGGACCGAGCCCGGCAGCAGATCCGGCCGGGCCAGGAGCTCCAGGGCCAGGGTGGTCCCGAGCGACCCGCAGCAGCGGTCGCGCCGGCCGTGCGTACAGACGAGCAGTTCGGTCGGGAACGTCCCCGGCGGGTCGAGCTCGTCGGGCGCCAGGGCGAGAAGGGCCGCCGCCGCCTCGGCGACCGCCGCCCCGTCCCGGGCGGTCACGAAACGCTCGGCCCGGGCGAAGCCAGCGAAGCCCGGACCTTCCGGCTTGCGGTAGAGCGCGACCCGGGCCTCGGGCCCGGTGGCGTCGGCTAGGAGGCCCTGGAGGCGGAGGCCCGTGCCCTCCAGCTCGCCGCGCAGCGCCGCCAGCTCCGACACCTCGGCCAGGTCCCTCGGCCAGGGGTTCGGCCATTCGACGAGCAGGTAGCCGGTGTAGGTGCCGGCACTCCCGATCGGGTCGAGCCCCTGCTCACGGGCCCAGGCGGCGCAACGCAGGGCCGCGCCGGCGGTCGGCTCGGTGACGGTCATGGCGCGCGACCGTACCGGACGTTTCCTACGATGACCGGGCCATGGCCGAGACCCTCCGCTTCGGCTTCGTCACCGACCCCTCACGCCGGAGCGTCGAGGCGCTCGAGGCCTTCCCGATCGTCGAGTCGCTCTGGGTCGGTGGCCACGTCGCCGCGCCGAACCCGACGCCCGAGGCCATGAACCATCTGGCCCGGTTGGTGGCCGTGGCTGAGCGGGCCCGCGTCGGCACCGCCGTCCTGCTCCTCCCCCTCTACCCTCCGGCCATCGTGGCCAAGCAGGTCGCCGATCTCGACCGAGCGGCCGGCGGCCGGGTCACGCTCGGGGTGGGCGTGGGGGGCGAGTACCCGGCTGAGTTCGACGCCTGCCAGGTGCCGGTGGCCGAACGAGGGCCCCGGACCGACGAGGCCATCGGTCTCCTGCGACGCCTCTGGGCCGATGCGCCCGTCGACCACGACGGCCCCTTCTACCCGATGCACGGCGTCCACCTGCACCCGCCGCCGCTCCAACCGGGAGGTCCGCCGATCGTGGTGGCCGGGCGCCAGCCGGTGGCCATGCGGCGGGCGGGCACGCTCGGCGACGGCTGGATGCCCTATCTCTACTCACCCAACCGCTACGCCGAATCGGTGGGGCAGGTGCGGGCCGCAGCCCAGGCCGCTGGGAGGGACCTCGCCACGTTCGAGTGGATGGTCTTCCTCTTTGTGGCGGTGGCCGAGGACCGTCCGGCCGCCCTCGAGCAGGCGGCGGCGTTCCTCGGCGGCACCTACCGGCAGGACTTCTCGGCGTTCGTCGAGCGCGTGAGTGCGGCCGGCACCCCGGCCGACGTGGCGACGCGTCTCCAGGAGTACGTCGACGCCGGCGCCCGCCACTTCGTCATCGCCCCCGCCAGCCGTGACGACCGCGAGCGGGAGCTCCTCGTCGGCCGACTCGTCGACGAGCTCCTGCCGGCGCTCCGTCTGCCCTGACTCAGGGCGCCTCGGCCAGGTCGACGAGCAGGTCCACCACGAGGTCGGGCTGGGAGAAGAACGGCGAGTGGCTGGTCGGCCACTCCACGACGTTGGTGGCGTTGGCGGCCATGGCTCGTTGGTCGTCGGGCGCGATGGTCCGGTCCTCGATGCAGACCACGTACGTGGAGGGGACGGACCGCCAGGCCGGCGGGTCCCCCGACGACATGTCGGGGGTGTCGCCGACGACCATGGGCCGGAGCTTGGCCACCGCCGCCTGGGCCATGTCCGGGTCACAGTCGCCGTAGAAAGCCGCGGCGGCGAACTCGGGGTTGACCGACATCACGCCGTCCCCCGTCACGAGGGCCTTGACGATCGCCGAGTCCGGGTCCGTGCCGATGGGAACGGCATCGTCGCCCGAGACCATGATGGCGCACAGGTAGACGAGATGGCGGACCCGGGGATCCGCACCGCCCGCCCGACTGATCACCGCGCCGCCGTAGGAGTGGCCGAGGAGGACGATCTGGTCGTCGTCGATCCGCTCCAGGGCCTCGGCCACGACCGCCGCGTCGTCGCCCGCCCCCGTGAGCGGGAGCTCGGGCGCCACCACCCGGACGTCGCGCTCTTCGAGACCGCGGCGAACGTACTCGAAGCACCAAGGTCCGTGGAACGCGCCGTGCACCAGTACCACCGTGGTCATCTGACCCTCCCTCCCGGCTCCGAGCGAGTGGCCGGCCGCACCAGTGTCCCGATCCGGCCGGCCTGGCGCAAGGGAGCTGAGCCGGCGGGGCACGCGCTGCGCCGGGTTCGGGACAACGAAGAGGCAGTGAGGGGCCATTCCCCACCCTTGTCGTCGGCCTCACCCGCCGGCGGCCTCTCGTCGCCGGGCCGGTAGGCCAAGCCGAGGAGCTGACGGTAGAACTCGGCCAGCCCACGGCCATCCGTGGCGTCCAGCACGACCTGGCGGAGCTCAGGGAACGGGCCGTCGGTCGCCATGGCTCGACCTCCGACCCGAGGACTTCAGCGGGCCCGCGTGAAGAGGAAGCACCCTCCGGGGGTGCCGCCGCCGGTGCTCACCACAACGACCTCGGCCCCGTCGACCTGGCGGTCGCCGCCGTCGCCGCGCAGCTGGACCACCGCCTCGTGCAGGAACCCGTAGCCGTGGGTGCGCCCGGCGGAGAGCTGACCACCGAACGTGTTGAGCGGGAGCTCGCCACCAAGGGCGATCCGCTTCGGGTCGGCCAGGTAGTCCTTCGCCTCCCCCACCCCGCAGAAGCCGAGGGCCTCGAGCCAGCTCAGGCAGTTGAAGGTGAACCCGTCGTAGAGCTGAGCCACGTCGACGTCGGCCGGCCGGAGGTCCGTGCGAGACCAGAGGTGGGCGGCCGGTCCGGCTGTCTGGGGCTCGTGGCTGAGGGTGCTCTGGTCCCAGCTGATCCGCTCGGTGATCTGGGTCCCGACGGCTTCGACGAGCACCGGTCGGTGCCGGAGGCTGGCGGCAGCGTCGATGGCCGAGACCACGATGGCGGTCGACCCGTCACAGGGCACGTCGCAGTCGTACAGGCCGAACGGCGTCGTGATCATCCGGGCGCCGAAGTAGTCGTCGACGGTGAGCGGCTCGCGGTAAATGGCGGCGGGGTTGAGCGAGGCGTGCTGCCTGGCGTTCAGCGCGATGGTGGCGAGCGTCTCCCTCGTCGTCCCGTAGCGGTGGAAGTGGTTGGAGGCGAACATGGCGATCCAGTTGGCCGCGCTCATCGCCCCGAACGGCGCCCGCCAGGACATGAAGTCACCCTCCACCCGGCCGCCGCCCGACCCGCCCGAGCTCGGGCGGTTCCGCAGGCGGTCGGCCCAGGTCGCCTCCCAGACCGTGCGGAAACACAGCACGTGACGGCACAAGCCGGCGGCCACGGCCAGCATGGCGGCCACGACCGATCCCCCTTGGCCTGGTAGCTCCATGCCGCCGTTGATCCAGGTGGGCCGAATCCGCAGCGCCTCTTCGACCGCGGTGATCCCACCTTCGGCGTGCCCGCCGGCCGGACCGCCCCCGGGGTAGGTGGAGAGACCGTCGATGTCGGCCATGGTGAGCCCGGCGTCCTCCACCGCCTGCCGGCAGGCGGCGACGGTCAGGCTCAGCGGATCGACCCCGAGGCGTCGCCCCACCCGGGAGAGACCGATCCCGGTGAGCGCCACCTGCGCCTCGAACTTCTCGGGGCGGACCATCGGTCGCACGTACGGCGCCGCGGGCTCGTCGTCGGGCACCGGCCCGTCGGAGGCGTCGTCGGTCGGGGCGAAGAACGGCAGCCACACGTCCTCGTGCTGCTCGAAGCGCACTTCGACCCGCATGCCGACGCGTACGTCGGCCGGGTCGCAACCGACGATGTTGGTCGTGAGTCGGACCCTCGGGTCGTCGTCGATGGCCACGATGGCGATGACGTAGGGCAGCTCGAGGGTCGGAAGCCAGGGTTGGTGGTTCACCGTGAAGCCGGCCACGACACCCGTGCCCCCGACCTCGGCCACCGCCAGCTCCTCTGAGCCACAGGACCGGCACACGGGGCCCGGCGGGTGTTGCAGCGCGCCACAGGACTGACAGCGGCGGAACCGCAGCCGGCCGTCCTGGCCGCTCGTCCAGAAGAACTCTTGCTCGGGCGTGAGAGCTGGCAGGGGGCGGTTGCTCACCGGGCGGTGAGGTTAGCCCTTCTCCCCGGCGCGGCGGCCGGGGCGCCGATCACTCCGCTCGCAGGAGGAGCGCGGTCGGCGTCCGGGCGGCCAGCCGTCCCGGCACCGCGGCCACCGCCCAGGCCAGCACCAGCGCCCCGAGCGCGATGAGCGTCACGGTCAGCGCAGGGACCGTTGGCTGGGGTACGGCATGGATCTCGTCGGCAAAGACCGTCCAGAGGGCGCGACCCACGATGATGCCGAGTGGTACCCCGAACAACGCACCGAGTCCGACCGAGACCATCGACTGCCACGACACGATCGAGTGCAGCTGGCGGCCGGTGAAGCCGAGCGTCTTCAAAAGGGCGAGATCGTGGCGACGACGGCGAACCGAGGCGAGGAGCGTGAGAGCCAGGGCCACGACGGCCCCTGCGGCCAGGGCGGCACCGAGGATGGCCGGCGTCGTGCCCATGGAGCGATAATTCACGATCTCGGCTGGATGCAGGACGTTGACGACGGTGACGCCGAAATTGAAGTTGTTGGTCAGCTTGGAAGCGATGCCCTGCAGCCGTTGACGGGCCCGTTGGGCATCGACGCCCGGGCGCAGATCGACGAAGACGCTCTCCGGCCCGGTGACCGGATTGGCGAACGGGTTGCGCGAGGCCGCCGGAATGAGGCGGTAGGCGAGCAGCGCTCCCGTGCCCATCTCCATGTGGGGGACTCCGCCCATCCCGATGGTCGGCATCGAGGCCGTCCCGGCGATCGTGAGCACCCTGGGCCCGCCGGGAGGTCCGGTGACCGTGACCTCGTCACCCACGTGCGCGTGGAGCTGGGACAACGTGCTCGCGCCAAGGACCACCTCGTCGGGAGTCTGCAGCGCATGGCCCGAGAGCACCGGTGGCTGCACCCGGGCGCCCGGAGCCTCGCCGAGCACCGGCACGGAGAGGCCGTTGAACTGGAGGTACCCGTAGTACGCCCCGGACCACGCCTGCACGTCGCGATCGGCATCCAGCAGACGGGTTGCCGGACCCGCCGGTATGTCCCCACCCGAACTCAGCATGTTGGACCAGTTCCACCCGTAGAGGGCCGGGTGCGAGACCAGTGTGTCCAGGCTGGCGCCGAAGGTCACGGTGCTGACCAACACCGTCACGGCGAGCATCGCTCCGAAGATGGCGGATCGGACGGGGGCGGTGCTCCGGTCGGCACCGGGCTCGAGCGCGAAGCGGACGCCCAGGACGGCCGGGGGCGAAAGCGAGGCGGTGGCGGTGGCCACCCCCGGGGGGCTGCCCACGACATGCGCCCGTCTCGCCGCCGCTCGGCGCGGCTCGGCCCGGTAGGCCTGCACGGCGGCGACGCCGCCTAACACGAGGACGAAGAGCAGCACGCCCGCGCCGAACACCGCCCAATCGGCCGAGAGCCCGGGGGTCGGGTCGACAGGGCGTACTGGGCCAAGCGGCGCCAAGGGGGAGAGTACGAAGGCCACGATGACGGCCAGCACAGCGCCGCTGACCACCGCCCCGAGTATCCCGATCAGCCCGTCGACCGAGGTCATCGCGGGGCTGGCCCCGAGGGCCCGCATGGTCCCGAGATCGTTCACCCCGAGTCGTGTCTGCCGACCGATGATCTGCCCACAGATGAGGAGCGCGGCCAGTGCCGCGATGACCCCGAAGACGCCGAGCGCGATGGACTCGGGCTTGATGGCCCGCTCGGCCTTGGCGGTGATCGATGACGCGAGGACGGCCTCAGGGAAGCCCTTCGGGAAGAGCCGCTGCATCTCGTTCTGGACGGGGCCGGCGTCGCCCGGCGTGTCGACTTGGACGCCAGTGGCCGTGTAGTTGGAACAGCACGCGAGGAACTGCCGAGTGAAGGCCGGAGTGAAGAGCCCCCATGAGGCCGTGCTGTCGATGTCGTCCTCGACGACGTTGTGAGGCTCGATCGCCAAGCCGGTGAGGGTCACCTCCTCGACGCGGTAGGGCCGAACCTTGGCCGTACCGAACCCGGGCAGGAGCGTCTGGGCGTTGGTGTAGACGCCGACGCGAACGCGCTCGCCCACGTGGAGATGGGCGACGGCGGCAATCGAAGCGTCCATCACCATCTGGTCGGCCCGACGCGGATCAGCCATCTTCCCCTGGACGATGGTGACCCGGTCCTGGTCGAAGTCCTCGCCGTTGTCGCTCCCGAGCCCGTTGCCGGCTGCCGGCGGGAACACGTTGTTGATCGGGGTTCCGTCCCGGGTCAGCTGGATGACGTCAAGCCCCGACTCGCTGCTGACCCGTTGCACGTGGGGTAGCCGGCTGATCTTCCGGAGGATGACCGGGTCGTAGCCCCGGTGCGATCCGATGAGCGGGTCGAGGACGGCGGTGACGCCGAACAGGGCAGAGGGGTTGGTGCTGGCGAGATAGGCAGGGAAGGAGGACTGCGTGCGCCGGGCGGCGGCCACCGAGCCCATGGCCAGGCCGCCGACCAGGCCGAGCAGGAGGACGATCGAGAGATACCCGCCCAGACGGCGGCGGTAGGTGGTCCGGCAGCGGTACCAGGCGACCCTGAGGACGTCCCAGCTCACTGCCCTCTACCCCTCGCCACCAGGCTGCCCACCTCGCTGCTCAACCCGTCCCCGGCTGTGCCCGGGCACTCCCCCCACCCCAGCCAGTGTGCCGTCGCCCCCTCCCGCCCGACCAGGTGGTCAACCGGTGTCTTGGGCCTCGTGGCTCCCTCCCGTCCTCGGGTCGGGCGGGTCGACGGGAGCGACCGTCCCAACAGCTGCCCCTGACAGAGGTGGAAGGACTTCGGGTTCCCCCTCGACACGCAAGCCACCGCGCACTTCCCCATCGAGGGCTGAACCTGAACCTCGCCGGCCTTCGGCACCCGACGCCGAAGGCGGCGTGGCCTCAGTGGACGACGAAGGTGATAGCGAGGAGCGTCACGAGGAGCACCACCGAGACGACGACGCCAGCCACCGAGTGCAGGTGGCGCTGACCGACCCAGCCGGTGCCCTCCCGGGCCGACGGGAGACCGAAGATCCCGTGAGCCCTGCGGAACCCGAAGAGGAGGCTGACGAGAGCGATCACGATGAGGACCACGCCGACACCCATCTCCAACAGCCCACGGTTCGCCGAGGCCGAAATGTCGTGCGCGTCCGTGGGGTTCTGCGGGTCGTAGGACACCTTGACGACCGTGCCCGTGACGATGTCGCTGCTGTACTGGGGACCCGTGAACTCGTACGAGTGTCCGTTCGCCGTGAAGGCGATGACCGGGGTCCAATACGTCGAGCAGCCATTGCGACCGCACGTCTGCCCCATCGTCACCGACACCACCGAGCCCGTCGTCGTCTGGCCGCCACTGATCGGCTGGACCTGTTCGTAGGCGTGGTAGCCGATCAGGAGGGCAACGACCAGAGTTCATTCGCGAAGACCTCATCATGAAGGTCGACGGCGACGTGCTTGAGGTCACTGTCCCAAAGACCCAGGGCGCCCGGCGGATTCCGCTGGCTTGGTTAGTCGTTCATGCGCAGCCCGCCCGCAAGAACAACGTGCAAATTACCATCGGCTCCGAGAATGTTGACCAGCCGCTGTACGAGATGGCGAAGAAGTTCAAACTCCGGGGCAACACACTCATCACGTACATCAAGGCCGAAGAAGAGCCCGAGTACCGGGCGTTCTTCACTGAAGTCGCGCAGGTTTGCGGGCGCTCGGTGGCGCCCACAACCGCATTATGAACTCCGCACCGGCCCTTCTGGCCGGACCGCCTTGACGTCAAACCGAACCCCACCCTCCCCACCGCGAATCCCAGGCCCTCGAACCGCCCACCCGATACCCACCACCATCCGCCCGCGCCGAGCGCCTGAGATCTCACCGATCCTGAGAGGAACTGCCAGCCCCAGTCGGGCTGAGGAACAACGTCTCGCGACAGGTGCGAACCATGTCGCGCGACATCACATGGGCGGAGGAGGTGGGATTCGAACCCACGGTGGCCAAAGACCACAACGGTTTTCGAGACCGTCCGATTCGTCCGCTCTCGCACTCCTCCGGAGGCGACCAACACCGGTGCCTTCCGGCACGGCAAGGTCGGACCGGTCCATTCTGGCACGCCGTGGGATGAACGGAACTCCCTGGCGGCGAAGCTACTGGCGCATCATCGCCACCCGGTACCGGTCCTCGGGGGTGATCAGGTGGTCGAAGACGTCGTCACCGATGTCGAGCTGCACCCAGGCGATCTCGCCGTTGAAGCGGTTGTCCCCCGTCGGGTACTGGTCGGAAACCGCCGAACCGCTGTCGTAGCCGACGTCGGTCGTCTCGTCCCCCGAGAACATCATCGGCACCGATGCCTCAAGCCGCCCGTCGGCTACCTGCTGCCCGTCGACGAAGAGTGCCACGCTGCCGCCCTTGGCCAGGCCGCCCCCGTCATAGGTGAACTCCATGCGGACCTGGTGCACCCCGGGGGGCAGTGGCGAGGGCGCCGCCACGTCGAAATGGGCCAGGCCAAGCAGGTTGTAGCCGTAGTGCGGCGTACCGTCCTTCACGTAGAGGCACCATCCGCCGAACGCCCCGCCCTGGGCCACGATGACGCCGTTGGCTCCGCCCTCGGGCACGTCGAGCTGGGCGGTCACTGCATGCGACCTGTTCTTCGTGTTGAGGACCGAGTTCTCCGTGAGCCGCCCCATGCCCCCGTAGAGGAGCTGCTTCGAACCGGTGATCAGCTGGGGCCGCCCGGCCGTCTCGGCGTTGAACCGCTCCACCCGCCGGTCGTCGAGCGGGAAGACGTTGTACTTGGTCGCCTCGATCAGAAACATCCGCTGGAGGTGCGCCAGCCGATCCGGGTGCTCGGCCGCCAGGTTGTGCGCCTGGGTCCAGTCGGTGTTGGTGTCGTAGAGCTCCCACGTGTCGTCGTCGAACAAGGGCATCGGGACCGTCGGGTCCCAGGGCGTGGAGTGGCGGGTGACCGCGGTCCAGCCCTTGTGGTAGATGCCGCGGTTACAGAACATCTCGAAGTACTGGGTCTCGCGCCGCTCGGCGGCGTCGGGGTCGTCGAAGCAGTAGCGCATCGAGACCCCGTGGTAGGGCTGCTGCTGGATCCCGTGGACGAAAACCGGCTCGGTGAGCCCCGCCACGTCGAGGATGGTCGGAGCCACGTCGATGATGTGATGGAACTGGTGGCGCACCTCGCCGCGGCTCGAGAACCCGTTCGGCCAGTGGACGATGGCCGGGTTCCGGGTGCCGCCCCAGTGGGAGGCGACCTGCTTGGTCCATTGGTAGGGGGCGCACATGGCGTGGGCCCACCCGACGGCGTAGTGGTTGTAGGCGGACGGCGTCCCGAACTCGTCGACATGGGAGGCCATCATCTCGGTCGTCTCGAACTGCGCTGCTCCGTTCAAGATGAGGAGCTCGTTGTAGGTCCCTCGCACGGTCCCTTCGGCGCTCGCCCCGTTGTCGCCGATGACGTAGTAGACGAGCGTGTCGCCGAGCACCTCGAGCTCCTCGAGGGCATCGATGACCCGGCCGACCTCGTGGTCGGTGTGCTCCATGAACCCGGCATAGACCTCCATCTGGCGGGCGAGCACCGGCTTCAGGTCATCGGGCATCTCGTCCCAGGCCGGGATCTCGGTCGGCCGCGCCGTGAGCTCGGCGTCGGGCGGCACCACGCCGAGCTCCTTCTGCCTGGCCAGGGTGGCCTCACGCAGGACGTCCCAGCCGGCGTCGAAGCGCCCCCGGTACCTGGCCGACCACTCCGGCGCCACGTGATGCGGCGCGTGCGTGGCGCCCGGGGCGAAGTACAAGAAGAAGGGCTTGTCCCCCATCAGCGCCTTCTGCTGGCGCACCCAGGCGATCGCCTTGTCGGCGAGGTCCTCGGTGAGGTGGTAGCCCTCCTCGGGCGTCGTCGGCGGCTCCACGGGCACGGTGCCGTCGTAGAGGGCCGGGAAGTACTGGTTGGTCTCGCCGCCGAGGAAGCCGTAGAAGTACTCGAAGCCGCTACCGGTTGGCCAGTGACGGAACGGCCCCATCGGGCTCGTCTCCCACACAGGCACCTCGTGGCACTTACCGAGCTGGGCGGTGGCGTACCCGTTGAGCTTGAGCGTCTCGGCCAGCGGCGCAGTGTCGTCGGGACGCATCGAGCTGTACCCGGGGGCCGAGGTGGCGAGCTCGGTGATCCCTCCCATCCCGACGGTGTGGTGGTTACGCCCGCTCAGGAGGGCGGCGCGCGTTGGCGAGCACAGCGCCGTCGTGTGGAAGCGGGTGAAGCGGAGGCCGCCGTCGGCCAGACGATCGGCGGTGGGCGTGGCGCAGGGGCCACCGAACGTGCTGGCGGCACCGAAGCCGACGTCGTCGAGCAGCACGATCAGCACGTTGGGGGCGCCGGCGGGGGGCCGGAGCGGCGTGATCGGGGGGAAGGCGGTCTCGGGGTCCTTGGCGTCGTACGTGGTGAGCCCCACGTGCTTGCGCTCCGGGATGGGTAGGACGCTGCGGGGCAGGTCGTCGGTCACGCGCTCGTGCTCCTTGCCGTCGTTGGCCTCGGTCGACGGCACCGCCCGGTGGCCGCACCTCGACCGAAGAACGGGAGGAGCCGGCCGACACCAGGGCGGTGACGCCGGCGCGACACTAGACCGACCCTAGGGGCGGGACCGTCCCGGGAGAACGAGGAGGCGCGACGTGGCGACGAGCGACGGAGACCGGCGGGTGGCCCTCGTCACCGGGGCCTCCCGGGGGATCGGGAAGGCCGTAGCCGTGGCCCTCGCCGGGGCCGGTTTCGACGTGGCGGTGACTGCCCGCACCGTGGAGGAAGGTGAGGCCCGGGAGCACTCCTCGACGATCCAGCGGAGCGACACCTCGCCGCTCCCCGGCTCGCTCGGGGCGACGGCCGCGGCCATCGAGGCCACCGGGCAGCGCGCCCTCCCCGTGGCCGCCGACCTCCTCGACTTCGCCTCGGTGGGAGCGGCCGTGGCCACCGTCCTCGAGCGTTGGGGGCGGGTGGACGTCGTGGTGAACAACGGCCGCTACGTCGGCCCGGGGCACATGGACCACTTCCTCGACACGCCGGTCGAGATCATCGAGCGGCACCTGGCGGCCAACGTGATCGCCCCGCTCCACGTCCTGCGGCTCGTCCTCCCGGGCATGCTCGAGCGCGGCAGCGGCACGCTGGTCACCATGACGTCGGGGGCGGGGACGAGCGACCCCCCGGGACCGGCCGGATCAGGCGGCTGGGGCCTCGGCTACGCCGTGAGCAAGGGTGCGGTCCAGCGCGTGCTCGGTGTGCTGGCCGTCGAGCACCCCGACCGCGGCCTCCGCTTCTTCAACGTGCAGCCCGGACCCATCCTCACCGAACGGATCAAGGCCGACATGGGCGAGTTCGGCTTCGGGGGGCCGGGCTGGGCCCCACCCGAGCTGATCGGCGCCGTCGTGACCTGGTTGGCCACCGCCGACGAAGCGGCCGGGCTCCCGATCGACGTGGAGGCCCAGCCCTTGGCGGCCGAGCGCGGCCTCTACGAGTGGTCGTCCGCCGGCTGAGCGGCGGCCTTCAGTCGCTGGGCAGGACGACCGACGGCAGGGGGTGGCGGTAGAGCTTCGCCGCGTTCTCCGAGCACATCTTGCGGAGCTCGGCCGGCGGGATGTGCCCCCAGGCCTTCTCGATGACGAGCTGGGTGTCCGGCCATGTGCTGTCGCCGTGCGGGTAGTCCACCTCCACCATGATGTGGTCCACCCCGATGCGGTAGCGGGTGTCGATGGTCGACGGGTCGTCGATCGTGCAGAACCAGAAGTTGCGCTTGAGAACGTCGGCCGGCCGGACGTCCCACCCGAGGCCGTAGCCCGAGCGGTCGACGATGTTGTCGAGTCGGTCGAGGAGCATGGCCACCCAGCCGATGCCGCCTTCGCTCATGGCGATCTTAAGCGTCGGGTGCTTGAGGCCGTAGCCGGACCACAGCCACTCAGTGCAGGCGCCGAGGGACTGCTGCCCGAAGAGCGTCGCCCCGATCTGCATCATCGGCGCGTTCGGCGGGTAGATGATGTCGCCGGCGCTGCCGACGTGGAGCGAGATCACCATGTCGGTGTCGACGCACGCCGCGATGATCGGGTCCCAGTGCGCCCGGTCCCAGAGGGAGGGGAGGCCGATCATGTGGGGCCGCTCCGGGAAGGTGACCGACACGAACCCCAGCTCGGCCATCCGCTCGATCTCGGCCACCGCCAGCTCGGGGTCGGCGAGGAACGTGATGCCGAGCGGGATGATCCGCTCGGGGTAGGCCTGGTACCACTCCTCGTAGAGCCAGTCGTTCCAGGCCCGCACGCAGGCCAGGCCGAGCTCCTGGTCCTTGGCGTTGAAGAAGACCCGGCCGCAGAAGCCGGTGATGGACGACGGGAAGTTCACGGAGGCCCAGACGCCGTTCAGGTCCATGTCGGCGATGCGGGGCTCGATCTGGTAGCAGCCCGGGCGCATCTGCTCGAAGCGGAACGGCTCGACCTTCACTGTCTCCTTCCGCCGCCCGGCCATGGCGTTCATGCCGACCTGGGTGTGGATCTCCCCTTCGAAGGACCAGACCTGGTGGCCCTCCGTGGTCTCGATGATCCGGGGGGCCCGGTCGGCGAGGGCCTTGGGCACCCGGCCTTCGAACGTGTCCGGCGGCTCGACGACGTGGTCGTCGACCGAGATCACCGTGTACTTGACCTCCCGCGCCAGCGGGTCGGGCAGGAACAGGTCGGCGTTCAACTCGGTCACGACGTCGGCTCTCCTCGGTTCGGTGTGTGACGCGCCGCCTGCCGAACGCGCCGACGGGCGCCACAGTCCCCGCGACCACGATACGGCCGGGCGCTGGCTCCGGACAACCTCCCGGCCAGGGATAACGCGCTGACCAGCGACCGGACCCCTGCTACGGTCGGCGCGGAGGAGGGGTCCGATGGACGGAGATCTTGGGCCGGTGGCGCTCTCCGAGCCGTCGGCGGACGCCGGTTCGACGAGCATCTGGCATCGCGAGCTCCGGCTGCCGGGTACGGGCGGCCTGCTACCCCTGGCCTGGGTCATGCTGCTCGAGGCCGGCGTCGCGGTCACGCTCATCGCCACCGCGATCTACGAGATCACGGCTCAGGCGCGAGCGTTCGAACAGGAGAACTTCCTCACCGGGCCGACGATCGTGCTCGTCATCCACTTCGACTGGCTGCGGGCGGCCGAATACCTGGTCCCGATCGCGCTCGTCGGCGGGCTCTTCGCCTGGACGGGCATCGTTCTGCTCGTCTTTCACCGCCGTGCGACGGCGCCGTCGGGGGTCTCGCGCCTCGTCGTCGTCATGGGCTGCACAGCGCAGCCGGTGGTGGCCATCGCGACGCTGCTCTGGGGATGGCGCGCCTCGTCACACCCGCAGTTCTTCGACGGGCCCGACTGGAACCTCCGTGTGTATCCAGGCTGGGTGCTCTACCTGCTCGATGCCGCGGGCCTTCTCCTCTGGCTCGGCACGGTGCTCTGGCTCGCCGAGCTGCGGCGGCGGCGGCTGCCGTGGTCGACGGTGCCCGCCGTCATCTCGGCGACCGCAATTGTTGCCCTGACATGGCCACCGATCAACGCGATCGAGTGGCAGTACTCGGCGAGCGCCCCCCGAGGGCAGATACTGCCTCCGCTGACGGTCGGCTTCTGGTCGGCGGGAACAGCATTGACGGGAGCGCCTGGGGAAGCCGCCGGAGCGGGGTGCGAGAACGACCGGGAATGTCTAGCCGTCGCGACTGGGGCCATCACGAGGCAGAGCACACTGTCGACCAGATTCCGATGGTGGTCGGCCGACTTTCGCAACGGCACCTGGGGGGCTGGAAGGCCCATGAACTACACCACTCCCGGAGGAGCAGCGCCCGCCTCGGTCTCGTGCACGCCGGCGTCGTGCGTCGCCGTGGGGTCTCGCACGGTCTTCGGGAAGGTTCCTCAACTCGTGGCCTGGCACACCGAAGGTGGGGGGCCCACCTGGTCCCCGGCAACGACACTCGCATCGTCTGCCGATTCGCTGCCCGGCATCAGGTGCAACGATGTTCGCTGCCTCGTCATCACCGGGACCACCGTCTTCGCCTCCGACGACGGCGGTGCGACGTGGCGGCCGTTCTTCACGTTGCCTCCGACGCCAGCGGCGCCACCAGCACACGGTCTGGTCAGCTTCAATTTCATCAACAGTGCCGGATGCGCGACATCGCTCGACTGCCTGGTGGTCGGGGAGACGGCCGCCCAGACCCCGCTGGTCGAGAGTACGAGCGACGGTGGCGCATCGTGGACGAAGCGACCTGGGCCTCCCGGCTTCGGGGCCATGGGTGCCGTCCGTTGCGCCGGACTGGCGTGCTACGCGATCGGCTTCTCAGTGTCGGGACAGGCACCGGTGGACTTGCTCGAGACGATGGACAGCGGCGTCGGCTGGACGAACGACGGGGCCATCCCGCTCGTCAAGGTGTTCCGGGGCCTCGCCTGTCCCTCCTCGAACACGTGCGTCGCCGTTGGGGAAGGTACTTCGGGTAGGGCCTTGGCGGTGTCGACTCACGACCACGGCGCCACCTGGCACGCCGCCCCGATCCTCGGTGGCGTGTTCGTGCCGGATGACGTCGCGTGCCTGAACGCCTCGAACTGTGTGAGCGAAGGCACTGCCTCGAACCGCGACGTGCTGTTGGCGTCGACGTCGGACGGGGGGCTCACCTGGCACGTGCAAGGGTTCCCGCCAGCCGACGACCGCTAGCCGTGAGGTAGGGCACCGCCTTCAACCCATGTGGTAGCCCCCGCTCACCCCGATGGTCTGGCCGGTGACCCACGAGGCGGCGTCGCTCGCCAGGAGGACCACCATGGCGGCCGGGTCGTCCGGCCGGCCGAGGCGCTTCACGGCGTAGGGCTGGAGGCGGCGGCGCTGCGCCTCGGGCTCGGCCTGGTCCATCAGCCCGAAGACGTCGATCGTGCCGAGGGCCACGCAGTTGCACGTGACCCCGTGACGTCCCACCTCCTTGGCCACCGAGCGCATGAGGGCCGCCGCCCCGGCCTTGGCGGCCGAGTAGGCGGCCAGCCCGGCGTCCCCGGTGCGGGCGGCCTCGGAGATGACGGTGATGACCCGGCCGTAGCCGCCGGCCACCATGGCCGGCAGGGCGGCCCGGGTGCAGTGGAGGACGCCGTAGAGGTTCACGCTGAGGGTGGCGTCCCACTGTGCCGGCGAGGTCTCGACGAAGTTCCCGAGCATGGTGGCCGGCGATTGGGTCCCGACGTTGCCGGCATTGTTCACGAGGATGTCGACGCCGAGCGCCGGGACCGCCGCCTCGACCGCCGTCCAGTCGGTGACGTCGAAGGGGGCGGCCACCGCCCGGCCCCCGGCCTCGGCGACCTCGCCGACCACGGCGTCGGCCCGCTCGGCCACGACGTCGTTGACCGCCACCTCGGCCCCGGCCCGCGCCAGGGCCAGGACGAGTGCCCGCCCGACGTTCTGGCCGGCCCCGGTGACGAGGGCCCGGTGCCCCGTGAGGTCGATCTCGAAGCTCACGGACTCAGCCGATGCGGCGGTCCCGGCCGGCCCAGGCCTCCTCGCGGAGCTTGAACTTCTGGATCTTGCCCGTGGCCGTCTTGGGCAACGGGCCGAAGACGACGTGGCGGGGCGCCTTGAAGTGGGCCAACCGGCCCCGCACGTGGTCGACGATCTCCTCCTCGCTGGTGGTCGCTCCGTCCTTCAGCACCACATAGGCGGCCGGGGCCTCGCCCCAGCGGTCGTCGGGCACGCCGATGACCGCCACCTCGAGGACGGCCGGGTGCGACATCACGGCCTGCTCCACCTCCACCGAGGCGATGTTCTCGCCGCCCGAGATGATCACGTCCTTCGAGCGGTCGCGAAGCTCGACGTAGCCGTCGGGATGCAGGACGCCCACGTCCCCGGTGCGGAACCAGCCGTCGGGGGCGGCCCGCCGGGTGGCCTCGTCGTCCTTGAAGTAGCCGAGCATGACGTTGTTGCCGCGGAGGGCGATCTCCCCCTGGGTCCCCCCGTCGGCCGGCACGTCCCGGCCGTCCGCGTCGAGCACCCGGGCCGAGCAGGCCACGACGTTGCCCACGCCCTGGCGGGCCCGCAGCACGGCCCGGCGCTCCTCGTCGAGCTCGTCCCACTCGGGCCACCATTCACAGAGCATGGCCGGCCCGTACGTCTCGGTCAGCCCGTAGACGTGCATGACGTCCATCCCGAGCTGGCCGAGCCGGGCCAGGAGGGCCGGGCTCGGCGGCGCCCCGCCGGTCGCCACCCGGACCGGCGGGCCGGACAGGGGCTCGGCCGCGGCGTGCCAGGCGAGCGACGAGAGGACGGTCGGCGCCGCGTTGAAGTGGGTGATGCTCGAGGTGCGCAGCTGCTCCCACACGAGGGCGGGGTCGACGGCCCGCAGGCAGACGTGGGTGCCCCCGGCCGCGGTGACCGCCCAGGTGAAGCACCAGCCGTTGCAGTGGAACATCGGCAGCGTCCACAAGAAGCGCGACTCGGGCGACAGCCGGGCCGCCACCACCATGGCGAGCGCCTGGAGGTGGGCGCCCCGGTGGTGGTACATGACGCCCTTGGGCAGCCCGGTGGTGCCGCTCGTGTAGTTGATCGACAGGAGCGAACGCTCGTCCTCGAGGTCCGCCCGGTAGGGAGGGGCCGACGCCGCGAGCTCCTCGTACTCCCCGTCGTCGGCGGCCACCAGTCGCAGGCCGGGGACCAGCTCGGCCACGCGGACCGCCGCCTCGGCGGTGGCCGCCTCGTAGACGAGCAGGCCGCAGCCGGCATGGCCCACGATCCACCCGAGGTCCTCGGGCGTGAGCCGGTAGTTGAGGGCCACGAGCGGGAGCCCGGCCAGGGGCACGCTGTAGTGCGACTCCAGAGCCACGTGGGAGTTCGTGGCGAGGACGGCCACCGGCTGCTCGGCCGCCCGCTCGTGCCAGGCACCGGCGAGGCGGGTGCAGCGGTCGAGCAGCTGGGCGTAGGTGAAGACGAGCGGCCCGTCGACGAGCGCCACCCGGTCGGCGAAGACGAGGGCGCTCCGGTCGAGGAAGGCGAGCGGCGTGAGCGGCTCGTACGAGAGGGCGTCGAGCCCCGCCGGCACGAGGTCCGAGACCGGCCCGGGGGTCACCAGCGGACGGTCAGTCGACGATGCTGAGCGCGGTCTTCGGGCAGGAGCGCACGGCCTTCTCCACCTTCTCGCGCAGCTCCTCGGGCGGCTCCTCCTGCAGCACGTAGAGCAGGTCGTCGTCGCGCACCTCGAAGACCTCGGGCGCGGCGGCCATACACAACGCGTTCGACTCGCACAGATCCCAGTCCACGACCACTCGCATGCGGGCGAGTGTACCGATCCCCGCCGGCCGCGGCACGGGCCGCCCCGCCGGTGGTTCAGGCCGGTGGTTCAGGCCGGTGGTCCGGCCAGGCCCTGCAGGGTGGGCACCACGCCGCCGTCGACGACGAGGTCGCACCCCGAAACGAAGCTGGCGGCGTCCGAGACGAGGAAGGCCACCGCCGCGGCCACCTCCTCGGGCCGGCCCTCCCGGCCGAGCGGGGTGTGGTCGAGCATGACCGCCATGAACTCCTGGGCGTCGAACTCCTGGCGGCCCATCGGGGTGTCGATGATGCCCGGGGACACCGAGGCGATGCGGGCCCCCCGGGCCCCCCAGGCCGCCGCCTCCCGGCCGACGAGCCGGATCACGCCGAGCTTGGCCCAGCTGTAGGCGGTCTGGTCCATCGGGTGCTCGGCCGCCACCGCGGCGAGCCGGTCGAAGAAGTCGGGGTGCAGCGGGTCGGCCAGCGCCGCCTCGAGGCCCGGCGGGGCCGGCCCGCTCAGGTGGGCGGCGATCGAGGCGAAGCAGACGGCGGCCGAGCCGGACTGGGCCAGGCTCCACAGGGCGTCGACCACGAGCGCCGTGCCCACGAGGTCGACCTCGAACATCCGGCGCCAGTCGCCCATCGTCGGCGACACCCCGGCGGCGTGGACGAGCGCCCCCAGGGGCCCGAGGGTCCCGACCCGGTCGGCCAGCCGGCCCACGTCGTCACCGGAGGCCACGTCGGCCCGGAGGCCCTCGACCGACCCGGTGGCCGCCGAACGGCCCGCCAGGGCCGCGGCCACGTCGCCGATCCCCTCGTCGAGGTCCACGAGGACGAGCGGACCGTCGCCGTGGAGCCGCTCGGCACAGGCCAGGCCCATGCCCCGGGCCGCCCCGGTGACGACGGTGACAGCGGCCGGGTCAGGCACGGGCCCTCACGCGACCGAGCGCCACGGCCGTGACGGTCGGGCGCTCGGACATCGCTGAGACGCTAGCGCCGCCTCCGGATGACGGCCGGCCGGAGCCGACCGCCACCCGGGGTGACGCCTGACGAGTTGACGGACTACGTGAGCGGCGTCGGCTTGAAGCAGAACGGCGCCGTGCCGTAGGGCGTCGTGAACTTGCCGCCCTGGGTGCGGACCCAGTACCAGCAGTCGACGGGCGAAACCGTTCCCTTGTGGTAGGTGAGCGGCGGCACCAGGCCGTTGAGCGTGATGCCGTGCAGGTCGTACAGACCGGCCTTCGTCTCCGCCGCGGTGACCGTGGCGCCGTTCTGGCCGGCATGCGCCGCCTTGATCGCGGCGGCCACAACCTCGCCGGCCGCGTAGTACTGCAGGGTCTCCTCACCGTAGTTCGGGTCCTTCAGCACGGCCGACTGGTACTTGTTGATGGCCGAGTCGTAGGAGGCGGTGGCCGAGTTGTGGAGGAAGAACGGCATGTCCGGCTCGGCACCGATCAGCTTGTTGGTGAGGCCCGGGTCCTTCGTGAACGACCCCGAGATGGCGCCGTCGAGCGAGATCTCCCACGGGGTGTAGCCCTGCTGCGTGCAGGAGTTCATGACCGAGGCCACGACAGCCACTGCGTCGGCGATGATCAGCGCCTGGGCGCCAGCCTGCTTGGCCGCGAGGCACTGGGCCGTGAAGTTCGGCGCCGAGTAGGAGATCGAGGTGACGTAGTCCACCGGCATGTTTCGCTTGCCCGCCACGATCTTGAGCGGCGTCACCGCCTGCTGGCAGATCGGCGACTCGGCGCAGTACAGCTCGGCCACGCTCTTGGCCCCGACCTTCTTGGCCGCGTCGACGAAGACGTCGAAATAGCCGTCGAGCGTCCCGCCGACTGCGAAGAAGTTCGGGTTGGTCACGTAGATCTGGCTCGAGCCTCCACCCAGCACCGGGACGCTGGCCGCGGTAGCGACCGAGGCCCAGGCGGGGTCCGAGGCGGCGGCGTCCAGGATGGCGACGACGTGGTCCTGGTTGATCATGGTCTCGACCTGGGCGAGGCCGGTCCCCGAGTTGCTCTGGTCGTCTTCGTAGATGATGTGGACCTGGTGGCCGTCGACGCCACCGGCCGCGTTGACCTGGCTAGCCCAGGCGAGGGCGCCAGCCTTGGCCACCTCGGTGCTCGACGACTGTGCGCCGGTGCAGCTGCACTCGAAGCCGACGTTGATGACCGCGGCCGCGCTCGCCGGCGCCGCCCCGCTCACGCTGAGCAGCGTCCACAAGCCCGCTGCCATGAACACAGATGCACCAACCGCGCTCAGGCGGTGCCAGAAACCTTTCACTGGGTGTTCCCCTTTCGTAGTTGCCTGCTGCCTTCGTCGACCACGGTGGCCGTCGGTGCGGAAGCTTCCCGGGTGGTCAGAGGAGCCGTCGGTGACGGCGCGCCGACCATCGACGGTGAGCGTCGGCGGCGACGGGGCGGTCCTAGCGCCTACCTGCCGTATCCCCCCTTGCTGGCCCCCTTTGTTGCGTCTCTGATGCTGTGCCTGCGGCGTCGGACCTGGTCCTGCCCGGGTTCGACGCCCTTCACCAGGTTGGAGGCCGCAACGTCGCGCCCAACCGTGGTCCTCTCGATCAGCCCCCGGTCCCCGCCCTGTCGAGCACCCCGGTGGTTTGTCTCGCGTTCGTCACATTAGCTAAACGCGGGCGAAATGTCTACAGGATGGAGAAGAAAGGCCCCCGGGCCGGCGCGACCCGGGTCGGCGGGCCGGTGGCCAGGACCTTCAGGCCCGCACCCACTGGGGGTAGGCCACGTCCTCGACCAGGTGGAAGACCACCCGGACGGGCTCCCCGATGGCCAGGGTGGCCGGGTCCACGGCGTTGGGCGGTCCCCCCGCCGCCTCGACGAGGTTGCCGGTCAGCCGGACGAGGGGGTCGTCGTCGAGGGCCACGATGATGACGTTGTAGGGGGCGAGCTCGGCGAAGCCGGCCAGGAGGGGCGGGTGGGGCACGGCGAAGGACCAGATGGTCCCCCGGCCCGAGACCCCCCGCCAGGTCGAGTCGGTGGAGCGGCACCAGGGGCACATCGGGCGGGGCGGATGGCGGAGGCGCCCGCAGGCCAGGCAGGCCTGCACGCAGAGCTCGCCCCGGCGGGCCCCGGCGAAGAAGCCCTCGGTGAGCGGCTCTTCGGCCGGGAGCATCGGGGGGACCCAGCCGGCCACCGGGGACCCACTCACCGGCGGAGGAGGAGGGCGCTCGTCGGCACCCCCTCCCCGCTCGTCACGAGGCAGCACTGCGCCCCCTCGACCTGGGACGTGGAGGTCCCCCGCACCTGGCGGACGCCTTCGGTGATCAGGTTGAACCCGTGCACGTAGGCCTCCGACAGCCCGCCGCCCGAGGTGTTGATCGGGAGCGCACCGTCGGGCCAGGCGAGGTTCTCCCCCTCGGTGAAGAAGGCCCCCTCGCCCCGGGCACAGAAGCCGTAGCCCTCGAGCGAGAGCGGGATGAGCGGGGTGAAGGCGTCGTAGAACTGGGCCACCGGCACGTCGGCCGGAGTGAAGTCCGAGTGGCGCCAGAGGGCCTTGGCGCAGGCGTGCGACGGCCCGAGCAGCGGGTCCTCACCGTGGTAGTTGGTCATGGTCATGTGCTGGGCCCCGAAGCCCTGCCCGAACGAGTGCACGTAGGCCGGGGGCTGGCGGCAGTCCCGGGCCCGTTCGGCCGACACGACGACGACAGCGAGGGCGCCGTCGCTCTCGAGGCAGTTGTCGAAGAGACAGAGCGGCTCGGAGACCCAGCGCGAGGCGAAGTACTCCTCCCGGGTGAGGAGCCGGTCGTGCATGACCGCGGCCGGGTTGCGGTTGGCGTGCGAGCGGGCGGCGAGGGCCACGTTGGCCAGGTGGTCGCGTGTGGCACCGGTCTCGTAGAAGTAGCGCCGGGCGAGGAGGGCGATCTGGTCGACCGGGCGGAGCAGGCCCCAGGGCCGGTACCAGTCGGCCACCCGGGGTACCGACCCGCCCCCGGCCGGCGCGCCCGACCCGGCCATCACCCACGGCCGGCCGCCCGAGCCGCGCTTCCTCGACCGCCAGGCCACCGCGACGTCGCACTGGCCCTCGGCCACGGCCAGCGCCGCCAGGCCCACCGTGGCGCACCCGGCGCCCCCGCCGTAGCCGACCTGCCCGAAGAACGTCACGTCCCCGAGTCCGAGGTTCTGGCCGATCACCACCTCGGGGGTGCTCTCGAGGGTCATCGACACGAGGCCGTCCACCTCGCCCGGCTCGATGCCGGCGTCGTCGAGGGCGGCCGTGATGGCCATGAGGGCGAGCTCGGTCTCGGTCTCGGGCAGCGACTTGGCGAAGGCGGTCTGCCCGATCCCGACGATGGCCGTTCGGTCCTTGATCACCGGCAGCCGCCTCTATGCTCTCGCCGCGTCCGACCCCCGGCCGGGGGAGGGCGGAGCGACGTCGAGGAGTGAGCCGTGAGCACCGTCAAACCGGGCACGAGACTGCGCAGCGCCGTCTGCGAGACCGAGGTGATCGTCATCCGGGCGCCGGCGTCCGACGTCGACCTGCGTTGTGGCGGGGCCCCGCTCCTCTCCTTCGACGACGAGCGGCCGGCCGACGGCCGGCCGGCGGCGGGCCACGACGCGGGCACCCTCCTCGGCAAGCGGTACGCCCTGGCCGACCCCGACGTGGAGCTCCTGTGCACGAAGGGTGGGGCCGGCTCGCTGTCGCTCGGCGACGAGCCCATCCCCTCGAAGGAGGCCCGACCCCTCCCGTCGTCGGACTGAGGCCCGGCGGTCACGGCGCCGCCCGGTCGAGGCGGTCGGCCAGCAGCGCGGCGAGCTCGACGGGGCGCGAGCCCTGCACGCTGTGCCCGGCCCCCGCGATGACGACCACCTCGGTCTCGGGTCGCCGGCGGAGGAACTCGGCCTCGTCCACCTCGGTCACGACGAGCGACCGCTCGCCGCGCACGAGCGTGACCGGACAGCGGAGCCGGGACAGGTCGTCCCACAGCGACACGTAGGGCCCGACGTTCGAGCCGTCCCCGTCACCCCCCGACGACCCCCACTGCCAGCGCCAGACCCAGCGGCCGTCGTCGCGCTCCTTCGTGTTGAAGAGGAGACCGCGGCGGAGGGCGTCCTTCGAGCGCGCCGGGTTGGCCTTGGCCACCTCGTCCACCATGGCCTCGAACGAGTCGAAGCTCTCGACCTGGGTCAGTCGGTACATCTCCTCGTTGTGCCGCCGGCCGTGCACGACGCCCGGGGTGACGTCGATCACCACGAGGCCGCCGACGAGCTCGGGGTGGAGGGCGGCCAGGCGGATACCCGAGAGGCCGCCGAGCGACATCCCGGCGACGAGCCGGGCCTTCGGGGCGAGCCGCGGCAGGGCCACGGCCAGGTCCTCGGCGTGGTGCCGCGGGTCGAAGGAGCCGGCCACCGGGTCCGAGTGACCGTGGCCGGCGAGGTCGACGGCCACGACGGGACGGTCGAGCGAGAGGGCCACGAGGTCCCAGGTGTGGGCGTTCTGCTGGCCGCCGTGGAGGAGGACGACCTCGGCGTCGTCGCCCGCCCCCCAGACGACGGCGCTGATCCGCCGGCCGGCCACGGCCACGTCGGTCCGGCCGACCTCGGGCGGCCCGGACCAGGGCACCCCGGCCGCCACGGCGCTCTCCTGCATGACGAGGACCTCGTCGAAGGCCTCGCCGGTCGGGCCCCTCATCGGGCCCGGTGCTCGCCGAGGAGCCGGGTGCCGATCACGTCGGCCGCCTCCAGCCGGGCGTACGCCTCGGGCGACACGCCGAGGAGCTCGGTCAGGAGCTCCCGGTTGTCCTGCCCGAGCGTCGGGGCCGGGCGGTGGTGGAGGCGGCGGGGCCCGGCCGAGAAGCGGACGGGGTAGCCGGTGTGCACGGCCTGACCGGTGAGCGGGTGGACGACCGTCTCGAGGAACCCTCGGGCGGCGAGCTGCTCGAGGTGCTGCACCTCGGCCGGGGCGAGCACCCTCCCGACCGGGACCCCGGCCGCCGCCAGGACCTCGACCACCTCGTCGGCCGGCCGGCCCTCACACCACGACGCCAGGTGCCCGTCGATCTCGTCGTGGGCCGCCCGCCGGCCGGCGGCCGAGCCCAGCTCCGGCGCCGCCGCCCAGGCGGGGTCGCCGAGGGCCCGACGCAGGCCGGCCCACTGCTCGTCGGTCTCGACGGCCACGGCCACCCACATGTCGAGCCGGCCGTCGTCCTCCGCGTCCGAGCAGCGGTAGAGGTTCTGGGGGGCCGCGGTCGGACCCCGGTTGCCGTCGCGGGTCATGAGGTGCCCGAAGGCCTGGTACTCGAGCGCCTGCTCGGCGGTCACGTTGAGGGCGCCCCCGACCATGGAGACCTCGACGAGCATCCCCTCGCCGGTGGCCCGCCGGTGCTCGAGGGCGAGCAGGAGGGCGAAGAGGGCGTGGGTGCCGGCCACCGGGTCGCACATGCCGTTCGGGACGAGGGGGCGGTCGTCGGCGTGGCCGGTCATCCAGGCCATGCCCGAGACCTGTTCCATGTTCTGGGCGTAACCCGTGCGCTCCCGCCAGGGACCCGAGAGGCCGAAGGCCGGCATCCGGACGAAGACCACGTCGGGCCGCAGCCCGAGCACGGTCGGCCCGTCGAGGCCCCACTGGTCCATCACCCGGGGGGCGTAGTTCTCGAGCACCACGTCGCACCGCTCGATCAGCCGACGGGCCAGTGCCCGGCCCTCCTCGGTGCTCATGTCGAGCGTGAGGTCGCGCTTGTTGGTGTTGGAGCCGTGGAAGTTGGGGGTCCACTCCCACCAGCGGTCGTCCTCGGTGGTGAGGATGGTGTGGCCGCGGATCCCGTCGGGGCGCTTGACCGACTCCACGTGGATGACCTCGGCGCCGAGCATCGAGAGGAAGTGCCCGACGATCGGCCCCGCCCAGAAGGCGGTGAAGTCGGCCACCCGCAGGCCGGCGAAAGGGAGGGGGCCGGTCGGCCCCGGTGCCGGGGGGGCCGGGCGGGGTGGGCGGGCGCCCGGGTCGACGGTGTCGTTGTGCTCCCCGAGGCGCGGCGGGGGACCGGTCGGCCGGCGGGCCGCCCCGGCGCCGAGCGTGTAGGGCGTGTCCGGCTGGAGCCGGCCGCTCCGCGGGTTGCGGACGAAGAAGCGGCGCTCGACGAACTGATCCAAGCCGGTCACCGAGGCCCCGTCGCCGACCGGCGCCGCGGGGACCCGGAGCAGGTCGGCCTGCTCGAGCACCTCGTCGGTCGTCCGGCGGCCGCACCACTCGGCGGTGGCCCCCTCGAGCTCGTCGTAGCGCTCCAGGCGGCCGGCGTAGGCGTAGAGCCGGCCGTCCTCCAGCCACTCGGGGTGCTCGACCATGATGCAGAACGACTCCCACATGGTGGCCGTGGCCACCATGAAGCCCACCCAGCCGTCCTTCGTGGCGTAGATGGCCGGGATGAGGACGGAGCGGGTCGGTTGGCGCTCCGGCGGCCGGACCCCCGAGGGCGGGGTCATCGTCTGCTTGATCGTGCCGTACATCTGCTCGGTCACGACGAGACACTCGAGGAGCGAGACGTCGACCAGCTCGCCGGTCCCGCACTCCCGGGCCCGCCGCCAGGCCGTGAGGGCCCCGACGGCACAGAACATGCCGCCGAGCCACTCGACGAGACGACCCCCGATCTGCACCGGGGCCCGGTCCGGCGCGCCCCGGGAGAAGACCCCGCCGGCGGAGGCCTGCAGCGTGAGGTCCGACGCCGGCCGGTCGGCCCAGGGACCCTCGAGGCCGAACGGCGTGATGGTGGCCACCACCGCCCCGGGGGCCAGGTGGCGGAGCGCGTCGGGGGCGAGGCGCGGGTGCCCGGCCAGAGCGGACCCCTTCGACCAGACGACGACGTCGGCCGCGGCCACGAGCGCCTCCGCCCGGTCGAGGTCGGCCGGGACGTCGGGGTCGAGCACGACGCTCTGCTTCGAGCACCCCAGGAACTCGAAGAGCGGGCCGTCCTCGCCGGGGACCACCTCCCCGCCGAGGGCGAAGCGGCGGAGGGGGTCGCCGCCGGGCGCCTCGAGCTTGACCACCTCGGCGCCGCCGTCGGCCAGGGTCTTCGTGCAGTAGCCCCCGGCCACCCCGCTCGAGAGGTCGACGACGTAGAGGCCGGTGAGCGGGGCGCGACCGCTCATCGGGCCGGGCCCGACCGGAGCCTCGCTACGAGAGGGTGATCAGAAGAAGTTGTAGAAGTCGCGGGCGTTCTGCTCACCGATGCGTTGTGCCTCGTCGTCGGGCACGTCGACCAGCGCCTCAGCGAGGAGCTTGCGGCTGTTCGGGTAGTTCGAGTCGTTGTGGGGGTAGTCGGCCTCCCACATCAGCTTGTCGACACCGATCAGATGGCGGTTGGCGATGGCGTAGTTGTCGACGATCATGCAGACCCAGAAGTGCTGCTGGAACACCTCTGTCGGGCTCTGGTTGCAGTTCACACCCTCGTAGCGGCTGCGCTCCCAGGTGTAGTCGAGGCGCTCGAGCGCGTAGGGCACCCAACCCGCCCCGCCCTCGGAGAGGGCGATCCGGCAATTGGGGTGGTCGTTGAGGGCGCCCGAGAAGATGATGTCGCCGAGGGCGGCCATCGAGTTGACCCCGCAGAGCGCGATGCCGACCGACGGCGTCGCCTCCTCCGAGGGCTTCACGAGGAGGCCCGAGGAGGTCCCGATGTGCATCGAGAGCGGGAGGCCGGTGTCGGCGCACGCCGCGAAGACCGGGTCCCAGTGCCCGGTCGGGAACGACGGCAGGCCGAGGGGGTCGGGGTTCTCGGTCATGAGGACGGCCCGGGAGCCCTTGCCCGCGCAGCGCTCGATCTCCTTCGCCGCCAGCTGCGGGTCCCAGAGCGGGATGAGGGTCTGGGGGACGAAGCGGTCGGGGTAGGTGGCCGACCACTCGTCGATCATCCAGTCGTTCCAGGCCCGCACGCAGGCGAGGGCCAGGTCCCAGTCCTTCGCCTCGAGGAAGGCCGTGCCGGCGAAGCGGGGGAACTGGGGAAAGAGGAGCTCGGCGTGGACGCCGTCCTCGTCCATGGCCTTCACCCGCTCGTGGACGTCGTAGGCCGCGGGCACCATGTCCTCGTAGCAGCGGGAGAAGAGGTCGTCCCCGTGCCCGGCCTCGCCTTTCCGGAACTGCCGGGTGGCCGCGTTGCCCTGGAGCATGAGCGGGTAGAAGCGGCCCTCCCACTCCCAGCCCTGGACCCGCGGCTCCCTCTGGACGATGCGCGGCGCGACGTCGCGGTACTTCGGGTCGATGTGCCGGTCGAAGGTGTGGGCCGGCTCGACCACGTGGTCGTCGACGGAGATCAGCTTGACCTCGGGCCTCAGCATGGGTGCCTCCCTCGTACGTCCGCCACGCCACGGCCCCGGAGGAGCCCGTGGCGTGGCCCGCGTATCCTTTACAGGTTAGGGACGGGTCCCCCGGGCCGCAAGGAGCCGAAGGTCCCGACTTCGTTGCTCAGAGCCGCGTGGTCGTGTTCGAGCGGGCCGCCTGGAAGGGCGTGCGGATGCTCTGGCCGCCGTCGACGACGAGCGCCTGACCGGTGACGTTCCTCGACAGGTCGCACGAGAGGAAGAGGATGGCTGCGGCGATGTCGGCCGTCTCGGCCGGCGGCCCGATCGGCGACGGGTGCTTCTCCCACGGGGCGAGGAGCCCGGCCTCGCGGAGGGCCACGATGCGCGGCGTCGACACCGAACCGGGCACCACCGCGTTGATCCGCAGTCCCTCGGGCCCGAGCTCCTCGGCGGCCGAGCGGACGAGGGAAAGCAGCCCCGCCTTCCCGGCGCCGTAGGCGGCGTGGCTGGCCGAGGAGAAGAGGCCCGAGACCGACGAGACGAAGACCATCGTCCCGCCGGAGCCGGCGACCATGGCCCGGGCGCCGGCCTGGAGGGAGAAGAACGCGTGCCGCAGCGTGATGTCGAGCTGGGCGTCCCACGTGGCCTCGTCGAGGTCGAGCACGCTCCCCCACTCGGCGAGGCCGATGACGTCGACCAGCCCGTCGAGTCCGCCGAGGGACTCCGTGGCCTCGGCGAAGAGGCGCTCCACCTCGTCACGGCGGGTGGCGTCGCCCGAGCCGGCCACGCCGCCGATCTCGCCGGCCACGTGGCGGGCCCGGTCCTCGACCACGTCGACCACGAACAGGCGGGCCCCTTGCTGGGCGAGGGCGTGGGCGGCCTGGCGGCCCATCCCGTAGCCCCCGCCGAGGACGACGAAGCGCCGGCCGTCCAGCCGCAGGAACGAGGCGAAGTCGGGTACCGGGGTGTCGTCGTGCGCGGGCAGGGGCGTCGGCTCGGCCATGGTCGCTCCTCGGTTCGCTCGGTCACCCCGTCGGGCGGGTGACCCCAGGTTGGCACCGCTCGGTGCCCGCCGCCCGACGACGGCGCGGGTCCGCCCGGGATGTCGGGCCGGGCCCGCCGACCACTACCGTGGCCCCGACGACGGGGATGGACGAGGCCCATGATCCTTGAACGCGAGCGCATCGAGCACGTGGAAGTGCTGACCCTCAACCGGCCGGACGCCGCCAACGCCTTGAACCCCGAGCTGTTGACGGCGCTCTCCACCGCCTTCGAGGAGCTCGCTCACGACGACGAGGTGCGGGTGCTCGTCCTGACGGGGTCCGGCGACCGCACCTTCTGCGCCGGCATGGACCTCCGGGCCTTCAGCGAGCGCCGGGCGGAGGAGCCGTCGGGCGACGAGCCGAGGAACGCCGCCGGCGGCCCGCCGTTCTCGCTCCTGCGTGAGGGCTACGACAAGCCGGTCGTCGCCGCGGTGAACGGCTCGGCGGTGGGCGGCGGCTTCGAGCTCGTGCTCGGCTGCGACCTCGTGGTGGCGGCCGACCACGCCCGCTTCGGGCTGCCCGAGGTGCGCCGCGGCCTCCTCCCGGCCGGCGGCGGCACCCTCCTCGGCACCCGCATCCCCCTCAACCTGGCCCTCGAGGTCGCCCTCACCGGGCGCTACGTGAGCGCCGAGGAGGCGGCGGCCTGGGGCCTCGTCAACCGGGTGGTGCCGGCCGGGAAGCTCCTCGAGACGGCGCTCGAGCTGGCGAACGAGGTGGCGGCCAACGGCCCGCTCGGGGTGAAGGTGACCAAGCGGCTCACCCGACGGGCGGTGGCCGTCGACCCGCAACTGGGATGGGGCACGCCCGAGGAGCTGGCCGAGGTCTTCGGGAGCGAGGACGCCAAGGAAGGGGCGCTGGCCTTCATCGAGAAGCGGACGCCGCACTGGCAGGGGCGCTAGGCGGTGCCGGGGCGAAGGGTGGCCATCGTCGGCGCCGCGCTGTCCGACATCGGCCGGGTCGACGACAAGACCGACTTCGAGCTCGTGCAGCAGGGCTCGGCCCGCGCCCTCGCCGACGCCGGACTCACGAAGGACGACGTCGGCGGCTTCGCCAGCACCGGCACCGGCCAGCTCCCCCCGGTGGAGGCGGCCGAGTACCTGGGCCTCCGACCGTCGTGGGTGGACGGCACCGGGGTCGGCGGCTCGGCCTGGGTGTTCATGGCCGCCCACGCCGCGACGGCCATCTCGGCCGGCCTCGTCGACGTGGTCCTCCTCGCCTATGGCTCGACCACCAGGGCCGACCTGAAGAAGGGCCGTCGGGCGACGGCCAACGTCTCGCTCGGCCAACGCGGTCCGGCCCAGTTCGAGGCGCCGCTCGGCCTGACCCTCATCGGCCGCTACGGCATGGCCGCCCAGCGCCACATGCACGAGTACGGCACGACCCTCGACCAGCTGGCCGAGATCGCCGTGTCGGCTCGCTACAACGCCTCGCTCAACCCCGAGGCCTACTACCGCGACCCCATCACGGTGGAGGAGGTGAACAGCGGGCCGGTGATCGCCTCGCCGTTCACGAAGGGCCACTGCTGCATCAGGAGCGACGGGGGCGGGGCCGTCGTCCTCGCCGCCGAGGACCGGGCCCGCGACTGCGCCCGCCCCCCCGTCTTCATCCTCGGCTCGGGCGAGGCGACGAGCCACACGACGATGTCCGAGTGGGAGGACGCCGCCGAGTCTCCGTGCGTGCGGTCGGGCCGCGACGCCTACGCCCGGGCCGGGCTCGGACCGGCCGACGTCGACGTGTGCCAGCTCTACGACTCGTTCACCTCGACCGTCCTCCTCACGCTCGAGGGGCTGGGGTTCTGCGAGCGGGGCGAGGGCGGGCCGTTCGTGGCCGACGGCCGACTCCGGGTGGGCGGAGCCCTCCCGACGAACACGGACGGCGGCGGGCTGTCCCACTGCCATCCGGGCATGCGGGGCATGTTCCTGCTCGTCGAGGCGGTGCGCCAGCTCCGCCACGAGGCGGAGGGTCGCCAGGTGGAGGGGACCGAGGTGGCCGTCGTCAACGGGACCGGCGGCTGGTTCTCCTCCAGCGCCACGATGCTCCTCGGGCGGGACTGACGTGGCGCCCGAGGCCCCGCAGGTCGACGAGTCCACCGAGCAGTGGTGGGCCGCCCTCGGCGAGGGCGAGCTGCTCGTGCCGCGCTGTGAGGCCTGCGGTCGGCTCCACCTCTACCCCCGTCGCTTCTGCCCCTACTGTTGGAGCACCGCGCTCACCTGGGAGCAGGCGTCGGGTCGGGGCAGGGTGTACACGTTCTCCACGATCTACGTGAACGACCTCGGCTCCTTCGGCGCCGAGGTGCCCTACACGGTGGCCGTCGTCGAACTCGCCGAGGGCCCGCGGCTCGAGGCCCGGCTCGCCGGCTGCCCGCCCGAGGAGGTGGTGATCGGGATGCCGGTCGAGATGGTCTTCGAACGGCGCGAGGACGGGGTGACGGTGCCGACCTTCGGACCGGTCAAGGAGGTCTCGTGAGCGGGAGCGGGCCGACCACACTCGACCTCGAGCGGCGCGGGGCGGTCCTCCAGATCGCCCTCGACCGCCCGGAGGCCCGGAACGCCATCGACAGCCTCATGCGTGACGAGCTGACCGAGCTCTTCTTGTCGTCGGACGCCGACCCGGCGGTGCGGGCCATCGTCGTGACCGGGAAGGGCGCCGACTTCTGCACGGGGGCCGACCTGATGCCCGCCGGCTCGCCCGACGCGGCGCGCACGCCGCCCACCCTCGCCATCGACTACCGGCGCCACTTCCCGGCCTGGCACCGCCTGTTCCAGACCTACTGGGAGCTCGAGACCCCGGTCGTGAGCGCGGTGAACGGGACGACGGCCGGCGTCGGCTGGATGCTCGCCCTCCTGGCCGACCTCGTCGTGGCGGGCGAGGGCGCCCGATGGACCCACGCCTTCGCCCGTCGGGGGATGGTGCCCCACGCCGGCGACCCGTTCTTCCTGCCGCGGGTGCTCCCGTTCCACCGGCTCAACGAGATCGCGCTCCTGTCCGAGCCCGTCACTTCGGAGGTCCTCGCCGGGTGGGGCGTGGTCAACCGCCTCGTGGCCGTGGCCGAGGTGCTCGCCACGGCGGGCGAGCTGGCCGACCGGTTGGCCGCCGGGCCCACCCGCTCGCTCGGTCTGGCCAAGCGCCTCTACCGCCGCTCGCTCGTGAGCGACATGGCCACGGCCTTCGCCGAAGAGGTGACGGCCACCGCCCTCGTCTCCCAGACCCACGACCGGAAAGAGGGGGTGAGCTCCATGATGGAGCGGCGGCCGCCCGATTTCACCGGCACGTGAAAGGAGCCGGGCCGGCCTTGTCAAAATATTTAGTCTCGTTTAAATTCTGGGGACGCGGCCCGGTGGGCTGGACGAGGCCGCCCCTCGGGGACCGGCCATCCGGACAGGAGGCAGGACTGTCGTGACCGACCTCTATTACGACTTCCGCTCGATCGACTACCCGATCATCGACGCCGACGCCCACGTGCAGGAGCCGCCGGAGCTCTGGGTCGAACGGGCGCCGGCCTCCATCAAGGACCGGGTCCCGAGGGTCGAGCACCGCGAGGACGGCGACTACTGGCTGTTCGACGGCGGCACCCGCGAGGCCGGCCTCGGCCTCACGGCCTGCGCCGGCAAGAGCTACCTCCAGTTCCAGCGGGAGGGCCTCCGCTACGAGGACCTCCGGCCGGGCATGTTCGAGACGAAGGCCCGACTCGCCGACCTCGACATCGACGGGATCCACGCGCAGGTCCTCTACCCGAGCGTCACGCTCGGCGGGGCCAAGACCTACGCCGACGACCCGGACCTGCAGCGGTTCTGCGTGCGGGCCTACAACGAGTGGCTGGCCGAGTTCTGCGAGCAGTCCGACGGCCGGCTCGTCCCCCAGGCCATCGTCCCCACGACCGGGACGAAAGACGCTCTCGAGGAGCTCCACTGGGCGCTCGACCACGGCCACCGCGGCGTCATCCTGTCGCGGATGCCCAACGGCGGCTTCGACGTCTCCCCCGAGGACGACACGTTCTTCGGCCTGGCCGAGGAGGCGGCGATGCCCGTCGCCGTGCACATCGGGAGCTTCCTCCGCGACAACCCGAACCTCGTCTTCCGGCGCTCCGACGAGCTCGCCATGCTGGGCTCGGCCGGGGCCTCGAAGGCCGGCGGCCACACCATCCCGGTGGCCTCCGACTTCATCTTCGCCGGCATCTGGGAGAAGTTCCCGCACCTCTTCGTCGTCCTCGTCGAGTCGAACATCGGGTGGATCCCCACCCTCCTCGAGCAGACCGACGACATGTACCTCCGCTACCGGTGGTTCACGGACGCGGTCAGCAAGATGACGCCGATGCCGAGCGAGATCTTCCACCGCCACTTCTGGGCCACGTTCATGATCGACAGCGTCGGCCTCGAGCTCCGGCACCGGTTGAACATCGACCACCTCATGTGGTCGACCGACTACCCCCACACCGGCACCGACTGGCCCAACTCACGGGTCACCCTCGACCGCAACTTCCGGGGCATGCCGATGGCCGAGGTGAAGAAGATGACCCACGACAACGCCAAGGCCCTCTACGGCCTCGACCACATCCCCGACCGGCTGCCCATCTGACGCCGGTCGCCGAGCCCGGTAGACCAGTGCCATGCACGACCTCCTGATCGCCGGCGGCACCGTCGTCGACGGCACGGGGGCGCCGCCCCGCCGGGCCGACGTGGCCGTCAGCGACGGCCACGTCGCCGCGGTCGGCCAAGGGCTGGGCCCGGCCGCCGCGACGCTCGACGCCGAGGGGTGCCTCGTCACGCCGGGCTGGATCGACCCCCACACCCACTACGACGCCCAGGCCACCTGGGACGACGAGCTCTCGCCCTCCGGTTGGCACGGGGTCACCACGGCCGTGCTCGGGAACTGCGGGGTCGGCTTCGCCCCGGCCCGACCGGACCGGCGGGCCTGGCTCGTCGGCCTCATGGAGGGGGTCGAGGACATCCCCGGCGAGGTGCTCTCCGCCGGCCTCCACTGGGGGTGGGAGACCTTCGGCGAGTACCTCGACGTCCTCGACCGCCTGCCCCGGACCCTCGACGTCGCCGCCCAGCTGCCGCACGGCGCCGTGCGGGCGTACGCCATGGGTGAGCGCGGGGCGAGGAACGAGCGGGCCACGCCGGCGGACATCGAGCAGATGGCGGGCCTCGTGCGCGAGGGCCTCCTCGCCGGCGGCGTGGGCTTCACGACGTCGCGCACCCCGGTGCACCGGGCGGCCGACGGCGAACCGGTGCCGGGCACCTACGCCGAGCCCGACGAGCTCCTCGGCATCGGGGCGGCCCTGCCGGCCTCCGACGCCGGCGTGCTCGGTGTGACGACCGACTTCGACGACGAGGAGCGCGAGCTCGGGTGGATGGTCGAGCTGGCCCGGCTGAGCGGCCGGCCGGTGACGTTCTCCCTCGTCCAGCGGGACGACGACCCCGAGCAGTGGCGACGGCTCCTGGCGGCCGCCGAGACGGCGAACCGTGAGGGGGCCCGCCTCGTGCCCCAGGTGGCCGGCCGGCCCACGGGCATCCTCATGGGCCTCGAGGGCACGGTCCACCCCTTCTTCCGCAACCGGGCCTACCTCGAGCTGGCGCCGCTGCCGCTGCCCGAGCGGGTGCGGCGGATGCGGGACCCCGACGTGCGCCAGCGCATCCTCGACGAGCCGCTCCCCCGCGGCGCGACGGCCCGCCTCTACGCCACCGCCTTCGACAAGCTGTTCCGGCTCGGCGACCCGCCCGACTACGAGCCACCGCCCGGGGCCAGCGTGGCCGCCATGGCCGAGCGGGAGGGGCGGCCGCCGGCCGCCGTGGCCTACGACCTCCTGCTCGGCCGGGAGGGCCGCGAGCTCCTCTACTTCCCGCTCCTCGGCTACGGCGACGGCGACATGGAGAGCATCCGGACGATGCTGCTCGACGGGCGGACGGTCCTCGGCCTGGCCGACGGCGGGGCACACTGTGGCTTCGTGTGCGACGCCAGCCAGCCGACGTTCATGCTCACGCACTGGGCCCGTGACCGCACCCGCGGGCCGCGGCTCCCCCTCGAGCTCGTCGTGCGCATGCTGACCGCCGACCCCGCCGACCTCTACGGCATGGCCGACCGGGGGCGGCTCGAGCCGGGGCTCCGGGCCGACGTGAACGTGGTCGACCTCGACCGGCTGGCGCTGCACCCGCCCGAGATGGTCCACGACCTGCCGGGGGGCGGCCGCCGCCTCGTCCAGCGGGCCAGCGGCTACCGGGCCACGCTCGTGAGAGGGGTTCGCACCTACGAGGACGGGCAGCCGACCAGCGCACGACCGGGCCGCCTCCTCCGCCAGGCGGCGGCGTGACGAGCGCGCCGGCGCCGGCCGGGACGACGCGCCGCGCCGCGGTCCGGGCGGCCCGCAAGCCCTCGCGGCGCGAGCAGGTGCTCGTCACCGCCGAACGGCTCTTCACCGAGCACGGCTTCCCCGGCACCGGGATCGACGACATCGGCGCGGCGGCCGGGGTGACCGGGCCGGCCATCTACTACTACTTCCGGACCAAGCACGAGCTCCTCGCGGCGGTCCTCACCCGCCTGACCGAGGAGCTCTACGAGGCCTCCCTCGCCGTCACGGTTGAGGGGCACGAGCCGGCCGAGGTGCTCCGCCGGCTGGCCGTCGTGCACGTCGAGCACGTGTTCGACCACCGGGCCCTCATCGGCATCTCCGTGGCCGAACAGCCCAACATGGCCGCCGTCGACCTCGGATCTTCGGTGGCCACCGAGCGGTCCTTCCTCGACCTGTGGGTGAAGGCGCTGCGCCAGGCCCGGCCCGAGCTCGACGCGAGAAGCGCCCGCAGCGTGGCCTTCGCCGCGCAGTGGCTGGCCTACGGGGTGAGCTTCACCCGCATCGGCGACACCCCGACCATGCGTCGGCGCTACGTCGACATGACGATGGCCGTCCTCGGCGCCCACCTCGCAGAGCCACGAGCGGGCAACGGGCGGACCCGCTAAGCCCGTCGATGGACCTCGAGTGGAGCGCCGAGGACCGGTCCTTCCGGGACGAGGCCCGCGAGTGGCTCCACGCCAACGTGCCGAAGGAGCGTCCACCCGACGACGGCCCGGCGTTGCGGGCGTACGACCTCGCCTGGCAGGCCACCCAGTTCAAGGCGGGCTGGGCCGGGATCTCCTGGCCCGTCGAGTACGGGGGCCGGGGGCTGTCGCTCCTCCACCAGATGATCTGGCACGAGGAGTACGCCCGGGCCGGCGCCCCGAACGTGGGCACCGAGTTCGTCGGCCTGAACGACGCCGGCCCCACGCTCATGCTCCACGGGCGCCCCGACCAGCAGGCCGCCTACCTGCCGGCGATCCTCCGCGGCGAGGCCATCTGGGCCCAGGGCTACTCCGAGCCCGGGGCCGGCTCGGACCTGGCGGCCCTCTCGACGAGCGCGGTCGTCGACGGCGACGAGCTCGTCGTCACCGGCGAGAAGATCTGGACGAGCTACGCCGACATCGCCGACCACCAGGAGCTGCTGGTGCGCACGGACCCCGAGGCCGAGCGGCACCAGGGGATCAGCTGGGTGATCTGCGACCTCGACCCGCGGCCGGCCGGGCTCTCGGTCTCGACCATCGAGTCCATCTCGGGCATCCACCGACTCTGCCGGGTCACCTACGACGGCGTGCGGATCCCGCTCGACCACGTCGTCGGGCCGCTGCACGGCGGCTGGGGCGTCGTGTCCTCGAGCCTCTACCTGAAACGGGGGACCGGCCGCATCGCCGACCAGGTGGCCCTGGCCCACGTCGTCGAGCAGCTCGTGGCGCTGGCCGGCGAGGTGACCGGGCCCGACGGCCGACGGCCGGCCCTCGCCGACGACGAGCTGGCCCGGCGGCTGGGGCGAGCCCGGGCCGAGGTCGCCGCGCTGCGGGCCATGACCTACGCCGAGCTCTCCCGGGTGGCCCGCGACGGCACACCCGGACCCGAGGGCTCCCTCGGCCGCCTCTACCACGCGCGGCTCAGCCAGGACGTGCGGCGCCTGGCCGTCGACCTCCTCGGGCCGGCGATGCTCGACCTCGACGAGCGCGGGCTCACGAAGGAGTACCTCTGGAGCATGACCGAGACGGTCGGGGGCGGCACGAGCGACGTCCAGCTGAACGCGGTGGCCGAGCGGCTGCTCGGGCTGCCCCGGAGCCGCTGAGCCGGTGAACCTGCTCCCCGACGCCGCCCAGCAGGCCCTCGTCGACGCGGCCGAAGCCGTCCTCTCGTCGGGGGACGCCGACCCGGCGGTCCGCTTCGCCGCTTGGGCGGGACAGGGGCTGTTCGCTCCGGCGGCCTCCCTCACCGAGCTCTCGCTGCTCGGCCGGACGCTCGGCCGCCACCTGGCGACCGGGCCCTACCTCGGCACGGCGCTCGCCGTCCGGCTCGCCGCGGCGGGTGGCCACGACCACCTCGCCGAGGAGCTGGCCGCCGGCCGCCGGCCGGTGGCCCTCGCCCAACCCGTGGACCGCGCCGCCCCGGAGGGACGGCTCCTCGTCTTCGACGACCCGCGGGCGCCGCTCGTCCTCGTGGTCACGCCGGCCGGAGCCACGCTCCACCCCACCGGGGGGACCACGCCGGTCGCCCGGCACGGGCTCGACCCCCTCGTGCCCATGGCCGAGACCGAGCTGGCGCGCCCGGCCCTGGCCGGCACCGAGGGCGACCGCCCGTTCCTCGAGGGCACACTCCTCGCTGCGGCGCTGGCCGCCGGCCTCGCCGAGGCCACCCGGGACCGCTCGGCCGCCCACGCCCGCACCCGTGAGCAGTTCGGCCGGCCCATCGGCACCTTCCAGGCGGTGGCCCACCGGTGCGCGGCGATGGCCATCCGGGCCGAGGCCGCCACGTGCCAGGTCTCCTTCGCCGCCCTCTCGCTCGACGCGGCCGAGCCCGACGCCCCCCTCCAGGTGGCGGCGGCCAAGGTGGTGGCGGTGGACGCGGCGATCCACAACGCCACCGACGACATCCAGAACCACGGCGCGGCCGGGTGCTCGGCCGAGGACGACGCCCACCTCTACCTGAAGCGGGCCTGGGTCACCGAGCACCTCTTCGGCCCGTCGCACCGTCATCTCGGCGCCCTCGCCGGCGCCCCGGCCCTGCAGGAGGCGCCGGCATGACGGCGCGCTGGCAGCCGCCGCTCTTCGAGCTCGCCGACCGCCGACCTGACGACCCGGCGGTGGACGACGGCGTCCGGGCCGACACCTGGGGCGAGCTCGACCGGCGCACCCGGGCCCTCGCCCACGGCCTCGACGCGCTGGCCGGCGGCCCGGGCCGCCACGTCGCGCTCGTGGCCGACAACCGCACCGAGTTCATCGAGGTGGCCCTGGGCTGCCTGCGGGCCGGCCTCGTCTACACGCCGGTCAAGAGCAACTGGAAGGCCAACGAGGTGACCAAGGTGCTGGACGACGCCGGCACCACGCTGGTGGTGACCGACGTCGAGGGGGGCCGGGCGGCGGCCGCCGCGGCCGGCCTCCCCGTCGTCGACCTCGACGACGACTTCGAGGGCTGGGTGGCCCAGGCGGACGACGGCCCGGTCCCCTACGAGCGGGCCGGCCGCAAGCTCACCTACACGTCGGGCACCACGGGGCGGCCCAAGGGCGTCGTCCTCGCCGGGGCCGGCGGAGCGCCGTTCCCGGAGGCCTTCGTGGCGAGCACCGGCCAGGCGGTGGCCATCGGTCTCCCCCGCGACGGGACCCACCTGTTCGTGTCCCGGCTGTTCCACGGGGCGCCGCTGACGTTCGGCCTGGCCGCGCTGGCCCGAGGGGCGGCGCTGCGGATCATGCGGACCTGGGACGCCGCCGACGCCCTCGTCCTCCTCCAAGACGGTGTGAGCTCCAGCTGCATGGTGCCGACGATGTTCCGCCAGTTCCTCGCCCTCCCCGAAGAGACCCGGGCGGGCTTTGCCGCCCCCCTGCTCCGCGTGGCCCACGGCGGCGAGCCCTGCCCGGTGCCGCTCAAGCAGGCCATGGTCGACTGGTGGGGGCCGGTCTTCACCGAGTACTACGGCTTCTCCGAGGGGGGCATGACCGTCGCCACCCCCGAGGACTGGTCCGCCCGCCCCGGGACCGTCGGCCGGGCGGTGCGGGGTCGGCGGATCATCATCGTGGGCCCCGACGACGAGGAGCTGCCGGTCGGCCGAGAGGGCACGATCTACTTCGAGTCCCCCGACGGCTCGTCGTTCCACTACCACGGGGACGAGGCCAAGACCTCGGCCGCCCACCGGGGCCGGGCTTTCACCGTCGGTGACATCGGGCGGGTCGACGAGGACGGGTACCTCTACGTCACCGGCCGGACGGCCGACGTCATCGTGGTCTCGGGCGTGAACATCTACCCGGCCGAGATCGAGTCCGAGCTGTCGGGCACCGACGGGCTGGCCGACCTGGCCGTCGCCGGTGCCCCCGACCCGCTGCGGGGCGAGCAGGTCGTGGCCTTCGTGGTCCCCGCCCACGACGTCGAGCCGGTCGAGCTCCTCGCCCGCCTCGAGGGCCTGGCGGCGGCCCGCCTGGCCGGCAACAAGCGACCCCGGGCCTACCGCCTCGTCGAGGCCCTCCCGAGGGACCCGACCGGCAAGCTCTTGCGCAAGGACCTCCAACAGCTCCTCTCGGCCGAAGGGCCGACCGGGGCGCCAACCGAAGGAGCACCGTGAGCACCATCCCCCCGCTCGTCAGCCTCGACGACCACCTCATCGAGCCGCCCGGTGTCTGGCAGGACCGGGTGCCCGCCAGGTACAAGGACGTGGCCCCGCGGCTCGAGACCCACGCCGGCGACGCCTACGTGCTGCGCGACGGGCGCTACGTGGCCAACCCCGGGGGCAGCGCGCCGGCCGGCAACTGGTGGCACTACGAGGACCGCTACTACCCGGTCATCCGCTACATCGCCTCGGCCGGCTACCCGCCAAGCCACGACGACAGCAAGACCGTGACGCTCGACGACATGCGCCCGGGGTGCTGGCAGCCGAAGGCCCGGCTCGAGGACATGACGCTGAACGGGGTCGAGGCGTCGCTCTGCTTCCCCAACTACCCCCGGTTCTGCGGGCAGATCTTCTACGAGGCCGAGGACCACGACCTCGCCCTCCTCTGCGTCAAGGCCTACAACGACTTCATGGTCGAGGAGTGGTGCGCGGGGAGCGACGGCAGGCTCATCCCGCTCTGCCTCGTCCCGCTGTGGGACCCCGAGCTGGCGGCGGCGGAGGTCAGGCGCAACGCGGCAAGGGGGGTGCGGGCGGTGGCCTTCTGCGAGCTGCCCAACTGGCTGGGGCTGCCGAGCATCCACACCCGCCACTGGGACCCCCTCTTCGCCGCCTGCGACGAGACGGGGACGGTCCTCTGCATGCACATCGGCTCGGGCACGAAGACCGTGAAGACCTCCCCCGACGCCCCGGCGGTGATCGGCACCGTGACGATCTTCATGAACAGCGCGGCGTCGATGGTCGACTGGCTGTGCTCGGGCGTGCTCGGTCGCTTCCCCAACCTGCAGCTCCTCTACGCCGAGTGCCAGATCGGCTGGATACCGTTCGTGCTCGAGCGGGCCGACGACGCCTGGCGCACCCACCTCTGGGCCCACGACGAGGACCGCCACGAGCTGCCCTCCACCTACTACCCCGGCCGCATCTTCAGCGCCTTCTTCAAGGACGACGTGGGCATCGGCCTCCTCGACCAGATCGGCCCCGACCAGGTGGTGTTCGAGACCGACTACCCGCACATGGACGGCACCTGGCCCCACACGCCGAAGGTGGCGGCCGAGCTGTTCGGGCACCTCGACCAGGCCACCGTGGACAAGATCTCCCGGGGCAACGCCAGGCGGCTCCTCGGCCTCGCCTGAGCAGCCAGGCCGGGGGGCGGCGGGGGACCCGGCGGTAACGTGGCTACGACCGGCGGCTCTCGGAGGACCATGGTCGCGCCGTTCATCATCGATGCCGACACCCACATCACCGAGCCCGGTGACGTCTGGACCTCCCGGGTGCCGGCCCGCTTCGTCGGCCAGATGCCCCACCTCGTGCGCAACGAGAAGGGCGTCGACGTCTGGATGCTCGGCGGCCAGGTCATCTACCGGGCGGGGGTCACCGCCCCGGCCGGCTGGCCGAACTGGCCGCCCGAGTTCCCGCCGACGATCGAGGACTGCCACCCGGCGGCCTACGACGGGCAGGCCCGCCTCGAGTACATGGACGAGACGGGCATCTGGGCCTGCGCCCTCTACCCCAACATCGGGGGCTTCGGCAGCCAGCAGTTCCTCGCCATCGCCGACGACGAGGCCAAGCGCTGGGCGGTGCAGGCCTACAACGACTTCCTCTGCGACTGGACCTCGGTCGACCCGCGTCGCTTCGTCACGGTCATGTCGGTGCCGTTCTGGGACGTCGCCGCCGCGGTGGCCGAAGTCGAGCGGGTGGCCGGCCGGGGCTTCCGGGGGATCCTCTTCACCGGCGAGCCACAGCGCTTCGGCCTCCCGTTCCTCGCCGACCACTACTGGGACCCGCTCTGGTCGGTGGCCGAGGAGGCCGGGCTGCCCATCCACTTCCACATCGGCGGCGGCGAGGACGACTCGAGCGAGATGACCGACCGCCTGCCCGTCCAGGGCCACCCCGGGGCCACGGCCCACGCCGCGGTCGACCTCTTCTTGAAGAACGGCATCCAGTGCGCCGACCTCATCCTTTCGGGCGTCCTCCCCCGCTACCCGGACCTGAAGTTCGTGTCGGTGGAGAGCGGGACGGGGTGGGTGCCGTTCATGCTGGAGACGGCCGACTACAGCTACCTCGGGGCCTTCCGCAAGGGCCGGCAGCGCACCGAGGAACTGCTGCCCTCCGAGCTCTTCGCCCGCCAGGTGTACGTCACCTACTGGTTCGAGCAGGTGGCCCCGCACCGGCTCCTCGACGACCTGCCGCTCGACAACATCTTGTTCGAGACGGACTTCCCCCACACGGCCTGTCTCTACGGCAACATCGACGAGACGATCGAGCGGGGCCTCGCCGGGGCGACCGAGGACGTCCGGCGCAAGTTCCTCTGGGACAACGCCGCGGCCCTCTACCGCATCGAGGGGCCCGACGAGGCCGACCTGGCCCGCCTGGCGGGGGCGGCGTGAGGATCGCCCGGGCCCTCGTCGCCGGCCGCCCCACCTTCGGCGAGGTCGACGGCGAACGCTTCGTCCCGCTGGAGGGCGACGTGTTCGGCGAGCCCCGGCCGAGCGGCGAGGCGCTCGAGCGGGGTGGGCTCACGCCGCTCAGCCCGACCGACCCCCACCGGCTCTTCGCCGTGCTCGGCGGCTTCCACCCGCCCGAGGGGCCGCCGGAGGGACCGCGGCCCGACCCGCTCCTCGTCCCGAAGGTGGTCCCGGCCGTCGGCGGCGACGGGGCCGAGATCGTCTTCCCGTCGTTCTGCCGCACGGTGATGGCCGAGGCGGAGCTGGCGGTCGTCGTCGGCCGGCCGCTGCGCGGCGCCTCACCGGAGGAGGCGGCCGAGGGCGTCTTCGGCTACACGTGCTGCAACGACGTCACCGCACCCGAGCTCTTCCCGCAGTTCTACCTCTCGAAGTCGATCGACACGTTCGCCACCCTTGGCCCGTGGGTGGTGACCGACGTCGACCCGGCCGACATCCGGGCGGGCCTCGCCATCGTCTGCCGGGTCAACGGCGAGCGGGTCCAGGAGGGGACCACCCGCCGCTACAAGTTCGCCCCCGAGGAGGTGCTGAGCTACCTCTCCCGGTTCCTCACGCTCTCGCCGGGCGACGTGGTCACCCTCGGCACCCCCGACGCGCCGCCCGAGGTCCGCCCAGGGGACGTGGTCGAGGTGGAGGTCGAGGGCGTCGGCGTCCTCACCAACCGGGTGGTGGAGGACAAGGACGGCCCGGCGGCCGGCTCCTGACTCAGCCGGCCGGCGGGATGGGGACGATCTTCAAGCGGGTGAGGTCGAGCCGCTTGATGCGCCAGGCCCCGTCGGCCCCCCGCTCGTAGTCCTCCACGTAGTGGCCGTAGCCCTCGATCCCCTTCGGGTCGGGGAACTCCACCCGGTCGTACATGGACCAGATCGCCGTGGCCGTTTCCGGCCCGGTGATCTCGATCTCGGGCATGTGGCCGTGGTGGACGGTCGTGTAGTCGAGGAGCAGGTTGGCAACGAAGTCGACGATGGCCTCGCGGCCCTCGACCCGGCGGCGCCCGGTGCCCATGACGGCGTCGGGCGTGAAGACGTCGGCCCACTCGTCCCAGCGCTTCGTGTCCATCAGCCGGAAGTACCGGGCCTTCAACTGCTTGATGGCCTCGATGTCGACGAGGTCCTCGGGCGTCAAGGTCCCGCCCCCCTTCCTTGGGCCTCCCCGACGGGTCGCCCGCTCGTGCCGGACCGGATCAGCGGGCCGGCGACAAGATGCTCACCACCCGGTTCGTGTCGATGACGTAGGCATCGGGCGGGACGCTGGCCGGGACCTCGGCCACGATCGGCGAGGAGTCCACCGACTGCTCGGGAACGTACTTGCCGGCCGTCCAGATGACCACCTTGTTCTGCCTCGGGTCCCAGCCGATGCCGGCGAACACGTAGAAGCCGTTGTTCGTGGCCACGAGGGTCCTCGTGCCGGGGTCTCGGGGCGTGCCCATGAAGCTGTTGGAGATCTGCTTGTGCCAGACGAGCAGGTCCTCCCGGGCGTACTTCACCTGGACCAGCTCGACCGAGTGGTGGTACTTGCCGGCCAGGGTGGCCGTCTTGCTGCGGTCGGTGTCGGTGGGCTCGACGACGGCGATCGTGAACGACCGCGTGCCGTCGTCGTAGTTGTTGATCCAGGCCCCGCCGTAGCGGCCCCCGAGGTACTCGCGGACGGAGTCCATGAACTTCACGTACACCTGCATGGGCGGGTCTGGCGGCGCCACGCCCTTTACGTTCCCTCCCGGCACCACCCCACCAGTGTGCCCCACGCCGGGGTCCCGTAGCCTGGCGCCCCGGTCCGACCGGCTCCCTGGCCTGGAGGAATGCTCACAGCAGGCCGGCCAGGCGGTAGAGCACGAGCGACCCGGCCACGGCCACGTTGAGCGAGGCCCCGGCGCCGACCATCGGGATCTCGACCACGCCGTCGAGGACGGGCCAGGCCTCCTCGGGCAGCCCGAAGTGCTCGTGCCCGAGGCACACGATCGTCCGATCTCGGGCCGGCGGGAGCTCGGCCAGGCTCACGGCGTCCTCGGCCAACTCCACGCCCATCACCCGCCGGCCTTCGGCCCGGGCCGCCTCGAGCCAGGCCACCCGGTCGCCATCGACCCAGTGCAGGCAGGGCGGCCGGCGCAGGGTGTTGCCCCGGCTGAGGGCCCGGCGGTAGTGGGCGGTGCGGGGCACGGCCACGCAGGCGCCGACGGCGTCACAGGTTCGCAGCAGCGTGCCGAGGTTGGCCTCGTAGGCCACCCAGAGCGGCGCCACCATGAGGTGGTCCCAGCACGGGTGGGGGCCCGGCCGCCGTCGGCGGCGGAGGTCGCCCGGGCGGTACTTCGTGGTGCCGCTCACCGGAGGTCCGGTGGGCACCTCCTCGACGGGCGGTGGTGACGTTCGCTCATGCGGTTGACGCGCTGCTCGGCGGCGCCGGGCCCTTGACGTCGGGACGGTGGAACGCTACTCGCCGGGGGACCCGGCCCGGTCAGAGGATGGTCGTGGACGCGGTCACCTGGTTGTTGGAGAGGACGGGGTCGGGGAGGGCCCCGGTGATCGACCCGTGGGCGCTCACCGGATCACCGGAGATGCCGGTCACGGCGATGACGATGACGAAGACGCCCTGGCGACCGAAGGTCGGTCGGTGGCAGGTGACCGTGTTGCCCGCGACGGTGCACACGTTCGAGTTGGGCTTGAGCAGCTTGAGCCCGGGCGTCGTCACGACGTCGGTGATGACCACGTTGGTGTCGCCGTTCGGTCCGCCGTTGCGGGCGGTGAGGACGATGGAGGCCGTGCCGGGCGCCGGGCCCGACTGGGCCTTCTCGCTGACCCGCAGGTCCGAACCGGCCACGTTGCTCAACGTGAATTCGCCCGGCGTGACCGTCGGGGAGACCGACGCCGACACGTTGTACGAACCGATGACCGTCCCGGCGGTGACGGTCGGCGAGATGGCCAGGCCCGCGGCATTGGTGGGCACCAGCGCCGTGTGCTCGCCGTCGAATTTGGCCGTCGCCTTGTGGGCGGGCGCGTTGAAGGTGACCGCGACCCCGGGGACCGGGTTGCCGAACCGGTCCCGGACCACGACGGTGAGCGGCGAGGCGAACGTGTACTCCCGGACGCCCGACTGGCCGTCGCCCGAGACGATCGCGACGTCGGCCGGCGCTCCGGCCGCGTCGGTGGCATCGAAGGCGGCCGGGGTGGCGACGCCCGCCGCGGTGGCGAGGACCTGGTAGGACCCGGCCAGCTCGCCGGCCATGAAGGTGGGGGTCGTCGCCAGGCCGGCGGCGTCGGTGGTGACGCTGGCCTGCGAGCTGCCCGAGAAGGTCCCCGTCGGGTTCGTGCCCGGGGCCCGGAACGTGACCACCACGCCGGGGACGGGGTTGCCGAACTCGTCGGTCACCTCGGCCACGAAGAGATCAGCGAAGGCGGTGCCGACCGTGGCCGACTGCCCGTCGCCCGAGACCACGGCGATGGCCGCCGGCGTCCCGGCGGTGTCGGTGGCGCCGAAGGTGGCCAGGATGACGACACCTTCGGTCGAGGCGACAACCTCGTAGGTGCCGACGACGTCGCCGGCGCTGAACGTGGGGGCGGTGGCCAGGCCGTCGGCGTCCGTCGTGACGCTGGCCTGCGGGCGGCCCGAGAAGTTCCCGGTCGGGTCGGCGCCCGGAGCGCTGAAGGTGACCGTGACGCCGGGGACCGGGTTACCGAACTGGTCGGTCACCTGGGCCACGAACGGCTCGGCGTAGGGGCTCCCCACCTTCGCCGATTGGCCCCCGCCCGAGACCGCGGCGATCCCGACCGGCGCGCCGGCGGTGTCGGTGGCCTCGAAGGCGGCCGGGGTGGCCACGCCGTCGGCGGTGGCGAGAACCTGGTAGCTGCCGGCGACGTCGCCGGCGCTGATGGTGGGGGCGGTGGCCAGGCCGTCGGCGTCGGTCGTGACGGTGGCCTGCGGGCTGCCCGAGAAGTTCCCGGTCGGGCCGGCGCCCGGGGCGCTGAAGGTGACCGTGACGCCGGGGACCGGGTTGCCGAACCCGTCGGTCACCTGGGCCACGAACGG